>CEPK01065298.1_pt1 | contig 11498 bp, 7 predicted proteins | sample 356231 | NCBI WGS metagenome assembly CEPK01 (sample SAMEA2620259, study PRJEB7988) | marine metagenome | biome: marine biome (ENVO:00000447); feature: deep chlorophyll maximum layer (ENVO:xxxxxxxx); material: "saline water (ENVO:00002010), including plankton (ENVO:xxxxxxxx)" | depth 80 m
ACACGCACGGGGTCACACGCATGTCTGATGTATGTGTATGGGGTTCGATGGGTGTGTTATATGGAGCGCGGGCCCTGAGAGGGATGTACACGTAGAGTCGTAATCGGTGGATTCGGGGGTTTAGGGTCCCCTTCGACGTCGTCGCGCCGCCGCGCCTCGCCCCGCGCCACGCGCCCGCGTCACTTTTCCACGATGCTCGCCTCTGCGTCCACCACCTCGTTCACCGGCGCGCGAGTCGTCTCTAAGACGACCGCGCGACGCGCCAAGCGCGCCGTCGCCGCGCGCGCGGGTCAGTACGACGATGAATTGCTCGAGACCGCGGTGCGTGATCGACGTCGCGAGCGGACGGGTGGGGCGGACGGGGGGACGGATGCGGATGATTAGATCGCGCGCGCGTCGCATCGCGCGCGCGACGAGTGTGCTCGAACCGCGATCGATCGGTGGGGGACGATCGTGAAGATGGGAGGGTGATGCGCGTGGGATGCGAGGGATGATGGGTTGGATTTTGTGCGCGTCGCGTCGAGCGATGCGCGTCGGGGGTGGGGGGACGATCGACGATCGACGATGACGGCACGCGCGCGGGGTGATGCATGTGGTGGATGGATAGGGTTATAGCGCGCGCGCGGAGCGAAGCGGAGCGCGAAGCGAACGAGTGACTGACGATGGTTCCGCGCGCGTTCGGTCGGCGATTTTTGTCGACGCAGCAAAACATGACCATGCCGGGCAAGGGTATCCTCGCCATGGACGAGTCCAACGCCACGTGCGGTACCCGTCTCGAGGGTGTCGGCGTCGAAAACACCGAAGAGAACCGTCGTCGCTACAGAGAGTTGCTCGTCACCACCAAGGGTATGGGCGAATACGTCGGCGGTGCCATCCTCTTCGAGGAAACCTTGTACCAATCCTGCTCCGACGGTACCTCCTTCGTCGACGCGCTCCGCAAGGAAGGCATGTACCCGGGTATCAAGGTTGACAAGGGCTTGCGCCCGCTCGCCAACTCCAACGGCGAGTCCTGGTGCCAAGGTCTCGACGGCCTCGCTGAGCGCGCCGCCGAGTACTACAAGCAAGGCGCCCGCTTCTGCAAGTGGCGCTCCGTCGTGTCCATCCCGGCCGGTCCGTCCAAGATTGCCGTGACTGACTGCGCCTACGGCCTCGCCCGCTACGCCGCCATCTGCCAAAACGCTGGTTTGGTGCCGATCGTTGAGCCGGAGATTCTTTTGGATGGCGACCACGACATCGACCGCAACTTTGAAGTTGCGTCCATGGTGTGGGCGGAAACCTTCAAGTACTTGGCCGACAACAACGTCAAGTTCGACCGCATGCTCTTGAAGCCGTCCATGGTTGCCCCGGGTGCCGACTGCCCGAAGAAGTCCAACGCCAAGGAAGTCGCCGAGTACACCTTGAAGATGCTCAACTCCAGAGTGCCGCCGGAAACGGCTGGCATCATGTTCTTGTCCGGCGGTTTGTCCGAATTGGACTCCACCATGTACTTGAACGCCATGAACCAGCAACCGAACCCGTGGCACGTGTCTTTCTCGTACGCGCGTGCCCTTCAAAACTCTGTGATCAAAACGTGGGCGGGCTCGTCTGATGCTGCGAAGATCAAGGAGGCGCAAGAAATCCTTCTCCGTCGCGCTCGCGAAAACTCCGAGGCCCAACGCGGCGTTTTCGACGTGACGAACAGCGTTACGGAAGGTGCGTCCATGTACGAGAAGGGCTACGTGTACTAATCTCGTACAATCGCCGACGGCGACATTCGCGTGCACGCGTCTCACATCGAGACTCGCTCATTTCAATGAAATCATTTCATCATCATTTTTACAAATCGTACGGTACTAGTCCCATCAATGCATCTATCGTTCTAATGAGTCGTCGTTGTCGCCGAACGACAGTCAATTCAAAGGAAATATCTGTGCTGTCAAACTGAATTGAATAATCAATCGCGCGTCACACGCCGCCGAACGAGCGAACGAAGAGCGTCGCTCGGGCGTCGCGCGCGACGTGATCCCGGCACCGATGGCGACGCGTCTCGCGTCTCGCGTCGACGTCGCCGCCGCGCGCGTCGCGCGGCTCGGTCTCGGACGTCATCGTCTTCGTCGTAATCTTTTTCGTCGTCTCGATCGTCTCGATGTCGTTCGCGGCGCGCATCGCCCGATCGCGGACGTCGAGACGGACGCGAAGAAGACACTCGTCGTGCGGTATCATCGGCCGGACGGCGCGTACGACGCGTGGGGGGCGCACGTGTGGGGCGACGCGAGACGGCTCACGGCGTGGGACGCGCCGGTGGCGCCCAAACTCCGCAGCGTCGACGGCGACGATGGGGCGTGGGTGACGTTTGAGATCGAGCTCGAGGAGAACGCGCGATCAGTGAGCGTGCTTTTACACGCGGGAGAGGCGCATGATTGCAGAGCGGAGGAGGTGGACGTGTCCGGCGGGAGACGAGAGGTGTGGTTGGTGAGCGGGTACTCGGGCGTTTTCGACGTCAAGCCGGATTTGAAGGCGTTGCCGAAGGGTGACATCGAGAAACAGCGCGCGATTTGGGTGAGCGAAGATGTCATTGCTGTGCCTCCGGATTTCGCGGGCGGGGTCGACGGTGGGAGCTTCTTTTTGACGAGCTCGGCCGAGGCGAGTTTGGAATTGATGGGCGAACGAGGCGTCGTCGGAGGCGATGCGATGATGGAACTGCGAGAGATTGAGACGCTTCCGACGCGTGTTCGTGACAAGTTTCCGCACCTTGAGGCGGCGGGGTATCGCGCGCTCCAAGTGCCGCCCACTGTGGACGCGCGGGAGATGTTGAAGCGTCAGCTTGCTGTGACGGCGTCCAACACAGCGAGCGAGCCGCTCGACGCGACGGGCGTGCAGTTACAGGGCGCCATCGACGATTTATACGCGTATGACGGACCGCTCGGCGCGGATTTCGGACGCGACGGCGAGGTGACGCTTCGCGTGTGGGCGCCGACCGCGAGGGAGGTGACGCTGATTCTTTTCGATTCGCCAAGGGGAGATGACTCGCGAGAGGAGAGAGCGATGACGCTTGATCCGGCGACGGGCGTGTGGAGCGTGCGCGGAACCGATCTCGACGACAAGTTTTATAATTACGCGGTCACAGTCTTCAATCCCACGACTGGTAAAGTGTCGACCAACGTCGCCTCCGATCCGTACGCGCGGAGTCTGGCTGCGGATGGTCGAAGAGCGCACGTGTGCGACACCTCCAAGGACGAGCTCAAGCCCGCGGGATGGGACGCTCTGGAGAAACCCAGATTCACGCACCCCGTGGACTGTTCTATTTACGAGCTCCACGTGCGAGATTTCAGCGCGTTGGACGAAACCGTGAGCGCGCGAGCGCGAGGTAAATATGCGGCGTTCGGCGAAACCACGAGCGCGTGCGTGACCCATCTGCGCGAGCTCGCCGAGGCGGGCTTGACGCACGTGCATCTTCTACCGACGTATGACTTTGGTTCGGTTCCAGAGCTCGAGGAAAATCAACTCAAAGTTGACTTTTCCCAGCTTGAAAAGTTTCCGCCGAACGCGCGCGATCAGCAAAAAGCCGTCATGGACGTCGCGCACTCGGACGCCTTCAACTGGGGGTACGACCCGGTGCACTACGGCGTGCCCGAGGGCAGCTACGCGACGGACCCCGACGGTTCGAGACGCATCTTAGAGTACAGAGAGATGGTCAAATCACTCGCGTTGCACGGATTACGGATAATTTGCGACGTCGTGTACAACCACACCCTCTCTTCGGGTCCGAGCGACGTGAACAGCGTGTTGGACAAAATAGTCCCGGGTTACTACCATCGTCGCAACTTTGACGGTATCATCGAAGCGAGTACGTGCTGCAACAACACGGCGAGCGAGCACTACATGATGGATCGTCTCATCGTCGACGATCTCGTGCATTGGGCGCGAACGTACAAGGTGGACGGATTCAGGTTTGACCTGATGGGTCACTTGATGCTCTCAACAATGACGCGCGCCAGAGAAACACTCAGATCGCTCACGGTAGAGAAGGATGGCGTAGACGGCAGGTCTCTCTATCTCTACGGCGAGGGCTGGGATTACGCCGAGGTTGCGAACGGCAGAGTCGGGAAAAATGCCTCGCAGTTAAATTTGGCGCACACGGGAATAGGAAGCTTCAACGATCGAGTTCGAGAGGGATGCATAGGCGGAAGCCCGTTCGGCGATCCTCGCATGCAAGGATTTCTCACTGGGTTATATTACACACCCAACGGTGCCGTTGATCAAGGTGATGCCGACTCTCAGCGGTACCGTGTCATGGAGGATGGAGAGAAGATCATCGCCGCGCTCGCGGGCAACTTGCGAGACTATGTCTTTGTGAATCGCCACGGTTTGGAGGTCAAATCGAGTTCAGCGGCGTGGTCGGACTCGAACGTGGCGTACGCGGGTGAACCAGAAGAGACGGTCAACTACGTCAGCGCTCACGATAACGAAACTTTATTCGATTGCGTCATGCTACGAGCCGCCGATTGCGTCGGGCTGGAAGACCGCTGTCGAGTCAACCATTTGGCCACGGCGATAGTCGCTCTGTCGCAGGGCGTGCCCTTCTTCCACGCCGGCGATGAAATTTTGCGAAGCAAATCTTTAGACAGAGATTCTTACTCGAGTGGAGATTGGTTCAATAGATTAGATTACAGCGGAGAGACTCACAACTTTGGCATAGGACTACCGGGTGAAAAGAAGAATGGGGACCGTTACGAATTCATAGTGCCGATGCTCGCCGACGTGTCCATGCGTCCCACGAAGGCGCAAATACGGGCGGCGACGGCCAACTTCTGCCAACTGCTGAGCATTCGTCGCTCGACGCCGCTGTTACGTCTGCAAACGACCCATGAGATTCAACGACGCATGAAGTTTTATAACCGAGGTCCGGCGCAGGTGCCCGGGTTGATCATCGCGAGCATCAACGATGGCGACGCATCGACTCCTGGGCTCGAAAAGCTTGATTCACATTACAAACGAATCGTGCTCGTGTTCAACGCCACGCCACACGCCATTTCTCACGGAGAATTGGATCTGACTGTTGATTTCGCCGGCGTCGATCTTGAGCTCCATCCGCTCATCGGAGACCAGGTCTCCAAGTCTAGCGAGTTTGTGGACGGGGTATTTAAGATTCCGCCGTACACGTGGGGAGTATTCGTACAGCGACGATAGTGTACATTTTGATTAGTTTTGCGTTTGTAATCTCATGAGAGATGTTTGCGGAAAAACGTTTCCAATCGAGACCACGCCAAGTCGACGGTGGCTTCGTCGAGAGGCGGAAATCCTTGCACCTTTTCTCGCGCCTCAAAGTTGTCGTACGGTTGCGGCGATTTATTCATGAATGCGTGGCCGACGCCATCGTAAAAGAAGATTTCTTGATCCGCACCCGTCAGCTTTTCCTTGAGTTTATTCGCAGCCTCCGGGTCTGAAAATCCGGCAAGATTATCCTTGGCGCCAAAGTGTCCCTGCACGGGAACGGTGATTTTCGTGACATCGCACGCATCCTCTCCTGGAATTCCATAAAACGGCGCGCACGCGTCCACGTTTCCATTCGCAGCCGCGATGAGGGTTAACGCTCCGCCCATGCAAAAGCCCACGATGCCCACTTTTTTAGCTCCTCTCTTCGTTCGAAGGTGCGTCGCCGCCTCGCCGAGCTCCTTCGCCGCGCGTCCCCAATCCAAGTTTGACATCAAGTGATGCGCCTCCTCGACGTCCACGCCCAATTTGCCTCTGTACAGATCCGGCACGAGCACCGTCGCACCGAGACGATCGCGCAATTCGCGCGCGTGCGAGAGGACGACGTCGTTTATACCCCACCACTCCTGCACGACCAAAATCGCCATCTCGGTGTTCGATTCACCGAGCAGCTCGTGCGCCTGGGCACCGCTCTCGCCGAGCGCGATCTTTTCGAACGACATGTCGTTCGTTCGTTCGTTCGTTCGTTCGTTCGGGCGTCTTGGATTGAGGCAACTATCAAACGACGCTCTTTAGATCGAGATGTAAGATTTAAAGGCTACGCGCCGAAACCGAACACTTGACGGATGCGAGCAAAGATGAGATTTTTCCATCCATTTTCCGTCGTGTCCATCACGGTCTCGTTGCCGAATTTATCGCACTCGGGCACGTTAGTTTGCACGAGGTCGACGAAACAGTTTCCGGGCTCCGGTTCTCGAAACGTCAGAGTGACGATGGAGTGATGACCGTCTGGCCACGATGAGAACCGCCATTTTTGCTCGATCTTTTCGCCGGGAACGTATTCCACCGTCTCACCGACGACGTTGCCGTCGAACATCTCAAACGGCCCGGGAGCTCCGTTTAATCCGCTCGCTCGACTCCTTGTAAAATGCTGCACCCGATTGACGTCCATCAAACACTCACAAATATCTCTCGGACGACAGTAAAAATTCTCCGTCATCTTGATCGTGTGATTCGTTTGCGACAAAGGCGCCGTCTTATCGCTTCGCGGCGCTTTCGCGCTCGCTTTCGCGCTGGCCTTTGCCGCCTCCGCCTCCTTGGCGTCTCGCGCTTTTTTCTCCTCCTCGACGCTCGCCGGCGCGTCTCCGCCGGGTCCACCCGCCGCCATATCCTTCACGAACCCTCGCACGGCGTCCAAAACTTTCGGCACGATCTCTCTCTGCACCATCCCCTTCACTTCATCGTCCTCTCGCGAATCTCCCGCCGGCGCCGCCACGCATTCCGGAGTCTCGTCCGCGTTTTCATCCGCCACGTACGGCAATCGCACCTTTCCCCGACACGTCTTCCCGTTCCACGTCCCGACGTACGCGATCTCGAGCTCGATCTCATATCCGGGAATGATTTTCCCTTTTCTCTTATTCACGTACGCCTCCCCCGCGCACGTTTCAATCCCAGTCGTCTCGACCCCGTCCCCGGTCGCCTCGCTCGCGGTCGTCTTCAACCCGACGCACGTCTCTTCAAACCTCGCGCGCGCCCAGGGCATGGCGTCCTTCTCCTGCCAGTGCCATCCGTGCACGTTCGTCCCGTCCGCGCGGTCCTCCACGATCCATCGGTCGTCGCCCTCGCCAACCTTGGCCATCGCGCGTCCCTCGCCCAATCTCGTCCCCGTCGTCGAGTGCGGGCGCGCGCGGTCGGTCGGTCGGTCGGTCGCCGGGATGGATAGAGTGTCGTACTCTGGGACTCCCAGAGTCATTCATTAGCCTTTATTCGCGACGAGCATCGGTGCGTCCGCGATCGTGACTCGGTTGGTCACAGTAGTATGCATTGTTGGCCCCGCGCGCGGTCGTGGGTATCGACCGGGCGGGGACAGATTGACGAGTCACGACCGGCGATGTCTATCCATGCCGTCCCGGGCGGCCCGTCGCGCGGCCGCGACCGGGGTGCGGACAGACGCGCGCGCGCAGTGATCGACGCGCGCGCGAACGAGCGAACGGACGATGGGGACGATGGGGACGATCGGGACGGTGATGTGCGCGCGCGCGAGCGCGAGAGGGACGACGGTGACGGTGGTCGCGAACGCGCGGACGCGGACGAGAAGGGTGACGACGAAGGCGACGATGAGGTTTTCTCTCGCGCCGAGCGGTGGTGTCGCGTCGTCGACGATGACGGTGCGGGTGACGCGGGCGAAGGGGTCGATGGAGGGTATGTCCGCGCGGGCGACGGTCGCGCGGGCGTTCCGCGGGGCTGATCCGCAGACGGAGGAAGAGGAGGGGTCGGTGTTGGACTTTCCGGAGGAGTACGTGCGCGCGGTGCCGTCGAGACGACCGGACATTTTCCCGGACCTGAAGGAGCCGAAGACACCGATGCCGCAAAAGATGCCGGGTGATCCGGAGATGCCGGACGAAGAGGAGGAAGAGAAGGAGCGCAAGGAGAATCCGGGAGAGCCGGGCGAAAAACCCGAGGATGAAGAAGAAGAGGAAGCCGAAAAGCAGAAGAAGAAGAAAGACGACGACGAGGAGGAAGAGGAGGACAAGAAGCTGCCCTTTTGATGCGCGCGTCTTGTAAACAATTGCCTAGTCATTGATTCAATTCGATTGGATTCTGTCCGTTCCTTTGCCGACGAAGACGGCGCTCGCGAGAGGCGGCGCGCTTTTTGGAAACTAATTCGAAATTCGCCCGCTCAGTCTATGTCCCTAATGCTAATGTTAATGCGCGTGTGTGAGATGTACTCTTCGAAATCGACGTCCCAGTGCTCGGCGTTGAACGCGGGAGACGGAGCGAAGTCGCCGTCGTCTGCGGCGAAAACTCGCGGCACTCCGTGATAACATCTTCTAGACTCTCCGCCGAGAATCACGGCGTCTCCCGACCTAAGTATCATCGCCATCGGTGTTCGACTCCTATCCTCGTATCCGAGCAAGAAAACGGCGGGACATCCGAGCGAAATGCTCACTATGGGTCTGTCCAGATTATTTTCTGCGTCGTCGACGTGTCCATTCAGAGTGTCTCCTGGCTGATAATAGTTCACCAAACCAGCCTGCGCGTCGAATATCCAATCCTCTCCCGGCACCGATTGCGCTATGCGTCGCGTGAGATTGACGAGCGCATCACTAATCTTTCGTCGCGGAACGTTCGGCTCGTATATGCGTGACGTCCAATTAAACGGCGACCCCACCGTCGCCCACCGTAGCTTCGTCAACAGTCTCCTCGCGAACAGTCTTTCCTCTGCATCACCGCGCTTGATCTCGCGTTGCGGCCTTTGCCACGATCCATCGATCAACATCAAATCTTGTAAAGCCGCGTTCCACAGTCCCACCGGCAGATCTCCGTACTCTTTCCCGAAATTCGTCCTCGCCGGAGGCTCGCAGAGCTCCGTCGCCGCCGCGCGTACCCAAACCCGTTGCTCCTCGCTCGACAGCGCGTTCGACACGTAATAAAATCCCGGATGTTCGTCAAAGGCGTACACCTTCATCTCCCCGTCCGTTCGCACGAGACGCGCGCCCCTCGCGCACGCCGAGGCCGACACATCGAGCGCATCGCTCAGGTCCACTGGGACGGCGGTGAAACGACCGCCTCTGCGTCGCCCGTTCGCGCTCGTTCGAAACTGCTCCACGAGTTTCAGTTGATACTTCTTTTCGGACGCTCGAAACGCGGTCTGCGCCGACGCCGAGTCGCCGTCGGGCGACTCGGCGTACATCGACGTCGAGTGTCGTTAGGAGCCAAAAAGTGCCCTCCCGCAGCGCAGCCGTCCGGCGGATGGACGCTCGAAAGAGCGCGCGCGCGCGCGCCAAAGTCGCGCGCGTTGCGAACAAATCGTCCCTTCTTCTTCTAATACATGGGTTTTAAAGCTAAGTAGGAATCGGACGAGCGCTTTTCTCACCGCTTCGCGTCGCGTTCGCGCTGGTGGTAGTATCTCTTGAGAACCTCCTTGGCGGAGCACATGGGGAAGTTTGAGAGATCGTAATAGTGCGGCGCTAAGTCGATCAACCATTCGCCTCGAATGTCGGTCACGGTGCGAATGTAGTTCTTCGACGTCAACACAACCTCGTTGTAACACACCCACTCCGGTCGACGATCTAAAGCGGTCGACGGATGAATTTGCACTTCTTGGTTGTCCTTCACTGTCAAGTATCTTCCGCCGCGCTCGAGATGGGCGACTTGCATGAAATAGCCGCTGAGAATGGCTTTGCGAATGTTCGGATAATACTCTCTCGACGCGAAATCCGTGCTCACGAGGGGCAAGTTGAATCGCTGACAGATGCGCACGAGCTGCGTGCGCACGTTGTCGGCGCTCTTCATCGCTCGATGGCTGATGTAGTTGTTCCAGCACCAATCGGGGTCCTCCTTGGCCTGCTTGTACGCGTGATACACGTTGAGTAAAGTCAAGTGATCACCGTCCACGTGCGCAAACTGTGACTTCGCGGCGTCCGCTTGTTCGGCTTGATCTCGCGGACGAATAAAACACTGCGGCACGGAGAGCATGGAGACAATCGAGAGTATCTCGTTGGAGCACTTGAACTCGCACGACGTCACGAGCATCTTGGCCAACTGCGGATCCAACGGATATTCAGCCATAACTTGTCCGACCGTCGTCAACTCACCTTCGTCATCGAGCGCACCGAGGTAGTTCAACAATTCAAGAGCGCGCATGAGCGTCTCCGGAGCGGGAGGATCCATGAAATCAAAGTGCACCAAGTCGTCTATGCCTAGCTTCTTGAGCTGTAAAACCACGCTGCCGAGGTTTGATCTCAAAATTTCCGGATACGTTTGTTCCTGCAAATCCTTCTTGAAGGATTGCTCCGTGTAAAGGCGGAAACACTTACCCGGCTGCGTACGACCCGCACGACCGGCGCGCTGCTGCGCGGACGCTCGAGAAATAGGCGACACCAGTAGAGATTCTACGCGGATTCTCGGGTTGAACACCTTTTGCTTGGAAAATCCAGGATCGATCACGTACACAATGCCGTCGATCGTGAGCGAAGTCTCCGCGATGTTCGTGGACACGACAATCTTCCGTCCCGGCAGCTTGCCCGGTTTCCCCTCCGGCGCCTTGTCAAAAATTTTCTGTTGCATTGCCGGCGGAAGAGTGGCGTATAACGGCACTACGTTCGCCACGCCCACTTCATCACCTAAATTCTGAATTTCTCGCCGAATCTTCCCGCACGCGTCTTCGATCTCCTCTTCACCAGTCAAGAATAAAAGAATGTCTCCTGGAGGTTCGCACTGGTGGATTTGCGTCACGGTGCGAATGGACGATTCTAAGTAATCTCGCTCCGGTTCTTGCGTGTAAAAGATCTCGACCGGGTGCATTCTGCCCGGAACCTTCATCAAAGGCGCGTCTAAAAAGTATCCTTGAAACTTTTCAGCCTCGAGCGTCGCGGACATGACGACGCACTTGAGATCCTTTCTCTTGACGAGCACCTCCTTCAACAAACCAAACAAAATATCCGTCGCCAGCGTCCTCTCGTGCGCTTCATCGATCACGATGACGGAATATCTCGACAACAACGGATCAGTCATCGCCTCTCGAAGCAACATACCGTCCGTCGCGTACTTTAACATAGTCTTCGGTCCAGTCGCCTCCTCGAAACGAATTGAATAGCCCACCTCCTCGCCGATGTTCACGTCCATCTCATCCGCCACACGCTTCGCCACGCTCATCGCCGCCACTCTCCTAGGCTGCGTGCACACACACATCTTCCCATCCGCTGTGTATCCCGCATCAACGACGAATTGCGGCACCTGCGTCGTCTTACCGCTCCCCGTCTCCCCGACGAGAATCATCGTCTGACTCGAGTTTAACTTTTCGATAAACTCTCGCTTTTGTAACCACACCGGCAGCGTCTTGCGCTTGCTCAGGATGTCGTAATACTTTTGCGAGAGCGGGTTTCCGGTGTGTTTGTTTACTCCATCGTCCGCGTCCTCGTCCGCGTCGGCCGTCTTGGCGCGCTTCGGCGATTTTTCATCCGCGCCTCCCATGGCGGCGGCGGCGCGATTCTTCTCTTCGCGCGCGTCTGCGTCGACGTGATCGGTCGTTCTCGCGCGTACGTCGGCGTGTGTGCGCGCGACGCGTTCGCGTCGAGTCGTTC
>CEPK01079045.1_pt1 | contig 11459 bp, 10 predicted proteins | sample 356231 | NCBI WGS metagenome assembly CEPK01 (sample SAMEA2620259, study PRJEB7988) | marine metagenome | biome: marine biome (ENVO:00000447); feature: deep chlorophyll maximum layer (ENVO:xxxxxxxx); material: "saline water (ENVO:00002010), including plankton (ENVO:xxxxxxxx)" | depth 80 m
GATTGGTCTGTGATGGAGGTGCATATTGCTCTTGGTCCGAGACTACTTTAGGGAAGGCGTGTATTCTTTCTGCAGGCCCATATAATATTGAAAATCTTTATGTTGAAGCTTATGCAGTATATACCAACAAAACGATGACAGGGGCTATGAGGGGTTTTGGCGCTCCCCAAGTTTGTTTTGCTTACGAATCTCATATGGATGATATAGCTAGAGACCTTGATATTGACCCGCTGCAGATAAGACGCATTAATGCATTTCATGAGGGCTCTGCAAGCCCGACTGGACAAGTGCTTCAAAGTGTAGTCGTAAAGGATTCTCTCGATGTTGCTGCAGATAGATTTGGCTGGGAGGAATGGCAGAAATGATACGTAAGGGTAAAGGCATTGGTTGCATGTGGTATCCAATAGGGTTCACTGTTGCTGCAAATCCTAGTGCCGCTACTGTTAAAGTTAACGAAGATGGTACTGCCACTCTACTCACTGGTACTGTTGAGACGGGGCAGGGATCGCTAACTGTGTTGGGGCAGATAGCAGCGGAAGAGCTTGGAATATCCACCGAAGATGTTCACGTGGTTTCAGCTGATACCGATGCTACCCCAATGGATACCGGTGCCATAGCCAGCCGTACCACATATGTTACGGGGAACGCTATCAAGTTAGCAGCTGAAAAGGCGAAGGAAATATTATTTGAGGTGGCGGCTCCAATGTTAAATGTAAAACCAAGCCAACTAGAGGCTGCTGATAGAAAAGTGCAGGTAAAAGGTTTTCCTCAACGCTTTCTGCCCATAGATGAGGTGGCCCTGCAGGCTCAATTTGTTCAAGGCCAGCCGCCAATTGGGAGCGCCTCCTACAATCCTCCAACTGTGGATATGGATCCAGAGACAGGGCAAGGTAAGCCATTTTCTACCTATGTTTATGCTACCCAAATAGCAGAAGTAGAAGTAGACGATGAAACTGGTGACGTAAATGTCACCTATATGGCCGCCGCACATGACTGTGGCACCGCTATTAACCCAATGCTTGTTGAAGGACAAATTCAAGGAGGTATTTCAATGGGTATTGGTTTTGCGTTACAAGAAGAGATGTTGTTTGATGAGAAAGGTGTCCAGATAAACCCAAATCTCACAAATTACATCATGCCTACGAGTTTAGATATGCCTGATATAGATGTAGATATTGTAGAAAACTTTGATCCAACAGGTCCTTTCGGGGCAAAAGGTGTCGGCGAGCCTACTGCTGTGCCAACTGCAGCTGCAATTTGTAATGCTATATACGATGCCGTCGGCGTTAGAGTAACTTCCTTGCCGGCGACAGCCGAGAAAGTTTTAGCGTTGATAAAAGAGAAAAACGAAAAAGATATCAAACAACTGTCTCCAGCAGAATAAATATTTTTTAACAGTGATTTTGTGAGAGTGTGATATGAACGCCGAAAAAATGTTACCTATTGATTTACTTAGAAAGCGCCGGTCCCTAGTAGCTGCCAAAATAGTAGATCCAGGTCCCACTGAGCACGAGCTTGGTTTAATAATAGAGGCTGGTCTCAGGGTGCCAGACCACGGTCGATGTGGACCGTGGAGAGTTCAGGTTATTTCAAAAAAAGGCCAACTGGCTCTGGGTAAGTTGTACGGAGAATTATATAAAAGAGAAAATAGCGACGCCTCAGGGGAACAAATAGAATACTGGCTAAATCGCCCATCTAGTGCGCCTTGCCTTCTCGCTGTTACTTGCCATATCAATCAAGCTAAAATTGAAAAAATTCCAGCTTCTGAGCAACATTTATCTGTTGGGGCACTGTGCCAAAATATCCTTAACGCTAGTCATGCCCTAGGCTATGTTGCTCAATGGTTAACTGAGTGGCCAAGTTATCACGAAGAAGTGAAAAAAATACTAGGTCATAGCGCCGAAACAGAAATATCCGGATTTATTTTTATAGGTACTGCGGCTGAAGAACCGAGTGAACGTAAGAGAGTAAGCGCAGACGAGGTAGTTAGTTTCTGGGATGGATAAAAGCGTGTTTTGAATTTGTTGGTTATTTTTCTACTGGATAACCTACAATGCTTCCCCATTCTGTCCAAGAACCATCATAAATAAATATATTATCATGGCCTAATATATGAGTCATAGCTGTCCAGGCAAAGGTCGCTCTATGAGAGAGTCTGCAATAACACACCACTTCCTTGAAATTTTCTGGTAAACAGCCAACCTCAGCCAATTTTTGTTTAATATCAGATGGCGATTTGAAGGTATCGTCCTCATTAAGTAGTTCTTTATAAAACAGATGTTTCGCTCCCGGGATATGTCCACCTCTCTCTGCTCCATGGTCAAATTGACCATATTCCATCACTCTCTCTCCAGAAAATTCTTCGGGGCTTCTTACGTCCAGCAAAAATCGATCAGTGTTTCCAATATTTTCAAGCAAATTTTCTCGGCCTAGTCGCATTTTGTCATATGGTTTCTGGATATTATATTTGGTGGCAGAGGTTTTAGTAATATCTTTTGTTACTTCTCTTTTTTCTGATACCCACTTTGTTCTGCTGCCGTCCAAAATTAATGTCTTGGGATGACCAGCCATGGTTAATGCCCAATAAGCATAAGTTCCATATTGAACTGGGTCGCCATAAAGGATAATTGTGTCAGCATCAGAAATACCAACCTTTCCAAGACGTGTTGCTAGTGTATCTGGAGTAACAAATTGGCGGTCTGTGTCATGCCAACATAAGTCCTTCCAAAAAAAATTAATTGCCCCGGGTATGTGAGCTTGAAAGTAGGGCGCTTCATCCCCCTTTTTTGATGAAACTTCAATAATCTTAATCTTAGGGTCTGATAACCTCTCAGCTAACCACTCAGTTGATACAATTATTGATTCCATAGCTAATCTCTATCCCAAACTATTGACTAGTTTTTACCGGGTATTTAGGTGGCTTTCCATCTAAGACATCCGCTACATCTGAAGCAACAGTTGTCTGTAAGTCGAGTAAGGCATCTTCAGAATAGAAGCCAGTGTGAGGAGTCAAAATTACGTCTTGTCTTCCAACTAATGGATTATCCTTGGTAGGAGGTTCAGTTGGCAAAACATCTAAACCGGCCCCGGCAATTTCTCCATTCTCTAAGGCAACTGCTAAATCATCTATATTTACCAATGGACCTCGCGCTGTATTAATCAGAAATGCAGAGTTTTTCATTTTTTTAAAAGCACCTGCATTAAACATTCCCTCTGTTTCTTCAGTAAGAGGAGCATGTATGGACACAAAATCGGAAACACTCAAAAGTTCATCCAGGTCCATTTTTTTTACATTTAATTTATTAAAAACATCGTCTGGACAGTAAGGGTCTGCAGCGGCGACCTCCATACCAAAGGCCTGTGCTTTGCCAACAATGTTTTGGGGTATATTACCGAGGCCTATTAAACCCAGTGTTCTACCCTTTAGTCTGGCAATAGGCACTACTGCCGGCATTTCCCATCGGCCATCCGAAACTAAATTATTTGAGAAAGTTATTTTTCTAGCTAGTGAAAGCATCAATGCCATTGCATGATCTGATACTTCCTCAAGGCAATAAACTGGGGCATATACCACTATAATGCCTTTGGCGGTAGCTGCCGGTATATCTATATTATCAATTCCAATTCCAAACCGTCCGATAACTTTACAATTTTTTAAACCATCTATTACTTCACTTGTAATTTGACCATAGGTTACAAGCACTGCATCAGCTTCGCTTGCGACCGATAGAATTGAATCTGGGGTTGGCTGTTCTGCCATAACTAATTCCGCATCTACCTTTGCAAGCACATCTCTCGCCGGGTCAAGAGTTGGAAAAACTGTATCGACTACAGCAACCAGTGTTTTAGACATATGAAACTCTCCCTAGAAGAAGTTAAATAGAGTTGCTCAGGTGAATAGCACTCCAATTGAGCACTTTCCAGCAAATATTTTTGGTAATGTTTAAGTATTATTGGGTACTAAGTAAACTAATATAAGGCAATAGCATGTTTATTGGATTAAGTTCCTAAATTCCTTATAAAGAAGCGAAAAATCATCCTCACTCATCCCATTTTTTACTGCAAGTTTAAGATATTTATGGGTGCTTTTGCCAATATTTGCAGTTAATCCCATTTTTTTTGCCAACTCAACTGCCATGCCAACATCTTTGTTTAGGTTGTAAATCCGCGAGCGAGCATCCCAGGTGCCGGACAGAATATGGTCTGGAAAGCGACGTTCACTAGCGTAATTCCGAGCATTTCCTGCGTTTACTATATCAATAACATTTTTGAGAGATATACCTGATTTCTCTGCAATAATTGCAGCTTCACATATGACTAAAAAATTAGTATGGACAACCATGTTAAATATAATTTTCATAGTATGGCCGGAGCCTATGTCACCTAGATGGTATAGCTCACTGGTGAAGGTTTCTAGAATGTGCTTTGTACGATTGAAAACCTTTTTATTGCCACCTATCATTAATTTTAGAGTACCTTGATCAGCTCCCGGGGCTCCACCCGTCATACCGGCGTCAAGATATTCTAAATTTTTGGCGTTAGCCTGGTTTGCAAGTTTTTTTGTAAAGGAAGGATCTGACGTTGTAAGGTCATAAAGAACTAGCCCCCTTTTTGCATTTTTTAAAATACCAAATTTCCCCTTAAATAATTGCTGTATTTCTTTTGAACCTGGAACAACTAAAAATATCACAGCACATTTGGCACTCATTTCTTCTGGTTTGCTAGGTACAGTTAGACCTCCCAGTTTTTTTATTGCTTTTGGGTTTAGATCCCATCCTAGTACATTATGTCCAGCATTGGCCAAATTGGTAGCTATGCCTGCACCCATATTTCCGAGGCCTATAACCCCAACTGTTTTTTGACTGTTTTTTGTCACTTTGCTGCAAACGTGGGTTATTTATAAAATTCTTCAGGATCGATCGGGAGTTTAATTTCTTCTCCCCGCTTTGCTGACAAATCCATAGCCATTGTGCACAATAGATTAGAGTGGCCTTCAGCTGCTGTTGCGTGAGGTGTTGGCGTCCCCATCATAATTCTTGTAAACCATCCAATGGTTTCTTCCCTCATGGGTCCATACAGCTGCCCGTTCCATAAATCTCCCGGCGGATAAGATGTAAGAAAATCGACGTGACGCTCAGGAGCCTCATAGCCTCCGGAAATATATCCTCCAGGTAGTCTTTGATTAGTTGCTAAAACCAGATCTCTATGGGTGTCCTCTATATCAATAACACCTTCCTTCCCAACGATACCAATCTCAAGTCCATATACTGTGCCAGGCCAGACCTCAGGAAGCGCCCAGGATATATTCATCGAAAATATAGTTCCATCATCCATTGTAAAAATACCAAAGGTAGAGTCTTTTGTACCCCATTCATTAAGAACTTTGTCTACTGACTTTGCATAAACAGAGACAGGTTTTTTACCTTCCATCAGCCACATTGACATGTCCAATGAATGGGTTCCGGAGACGACCATCGGTGTTAAATTGTGGCGAGCATTGGTTTTCGCTATTGTAGCTATAGGCACCATTCTATTCATAAAGGCGCGCGTAGTTACAGTATGAACATCGCCAATTTGCCCGGTCATAAGCCGTTCTTTTACAGTCAAAAAACGTCTACGAAAACGGTTGGTGTAGCCCACACAGGCATCTAACCCAGCTTCTTCAATTGCATTCAGGATTTTGAGTGAGTCACGAGCTTCCGTGGCCAATGGCTTCTCAATAAAGAGTTTATGACCTCTTTCAACTGCAGCGAGCGTTGGCTCCGTATGCTTATTTTCATCGGTGATAATCATGACCGCATTTACTTCGGGCCGATTAATTAACTCATTTAAGTCATTTGTATAAAAATCAGCGTTAGTATCTTCTTCTAATTTTTTCCCCAAGTCGTCATTAACATCACATAAACCAAGCCATTTGACCCCTGGATATTCCCGCGCGAATTTAGCTCGAATACGTCCTATTGTTCCACATCCAACTATAGCCAAACCTATTTCATTTAACGTATTTGTCATCGTTTCCTCAATTTCTAAAGTTTTAAATAATTTTTGGACGAAAATTTGGTCAAACTTTCCTAGCCAACTTCAAAGTTTTTGCCCCTACCAATTTTTATAAGTGTTGTAACTTGACCAAAATCCAGAGTCCTGATTAAATAATCAAGGTTAAGTGTTTTATCAGCAAACATATTAACTAGTTAAAAAAAAAAAAATCAATACTGTTATGGTCTGGTATTTGCTCCTATTGGAGTATAGGCGTTAAACCATGGTGGTCAAAAAGATTTTTGCGGTGTGAACCGCTGGTTCGGGAGGAGAGCTTGAAGCCGTCTAATTTTGATTATGTTAAGCCGAAGACACTCGAGGAAACATTAACGTTGCTTGGTGACGGGGGGCGTGAATCGGTTGTACTGGCTGGTGGCCAAAGCTTAATGCCTACTCTTAATATGAGGCTGTCGGCACCAGATTTACTAGTCGATATAAATGGGTTGGATGAATTGTCCGGAGTTAAATTAGAGGGTAAACAAATTAGAATCGGAGCGTTGACCCGACATGTTGAGGTAGAAAATTCATCAGTTATTGCGGAGAATTGTCCATTGATAGCGTTAGCTATGCCTCATATTGCTCACCCAGCAATCCGAAATAGGGGTACCTTTGGAGGAAGTATAGCTCTCGCAGACCCAGCAGCAGAATTGCCAGCTTGCATATGTGCGTTGGAAGCTGAAATAGAAATTGTGGGCCCGGGAGGCGATCGAAAAATCGCTGCCAAGGACTTTTTTAAGGATCTGTATGAGACAGATTTAAAGGATGGAGAAATAGTAACTGCTGTGGAAATACCCGTAACTTCCTCAAAAACTAAAATAGCATTTGATGAATTATCTCGCCGACATGGGGACTATGCGATGGCTGGATTAGCGGTTAATGCTACTATGGAAGACAAGAAGATAGAGAATATTAATATCTGTTTCTTTGCAATTTCTGCCACCCCAGTTTTAGCAGAGGGTGCAGCCGGGATTCTGAATAATGGCATTCTAGATGATGATTCACTTGGAAAAGCTATACAGCAGCTTGAAAGTGATTTGGACCCCTTACCCGACCTTTATGCCTCAAGAGCCCTGAAAATGCACTATGCAAAGGAACTGTTGAAGCGAAACTTGGAAAGTTGGATGTCATGAGTAAATTTGTTCAAGTAAAGACAACCGTTAACGGGGAAAATGTAAGTCGTTCAGTGGAGCCTAGAACTAACTTGGTCGATTTTGTCAGGTATGATTTAGAGTTAACGGGTTCACATGTAGGCTGCGAGCATGGGGTATGCGGTGCTTGCACGATCAGGTTAAACGGTGAAATAGTTCGGGGTTGCTTGGTGCTAGCAGCACAGGCAGACGGTGGCGTGGTGGAAACAATAGAAGGTTTGTCCGAGAGTGGAAAAATATCAGATTTACAAGATAGCTTTTTAACCCGTAACGCAGGACAATGTGGGTCCTGTACACCAGGTATGTTGTTGACAGCTGATTCATTGCTGGAAGAGAATAAAGAGCCCACAAGAACAGAAATAAGAGAATATATTTCGGGTAATTATTGTCGTTGTACTGGATTTGAGGCGATTGTTGATGCAATAGAAATGACTTCCAAGAAACGTCGGGGGGAGAGCTAGCTTATGGCAGATTCTAATGGGCTAAGTATTCACGATAGACCAAATAGTTATATTGGGAGAAGCGTACCACGCCCCAATCTGTCCCGTCTTTTAAAAGGAAGAGGATCCTATGCTGATGACGTGAAGCTTCCTAGAATGGTGCATGTTGCTTTCCTTCGGTCTCCATTGGCCCATGCAGATATCGTAAAAATTGAAACTGACAAAGCCAGATCTGCTAGTGGAGTGATTGCTGTTTATAACGGAAAAGACTTGGCCAAGGTGTGTTCTCCTTGGGTAGGTGTGGTTACACACCTTGAGGGGATGCGGTCTCCACCTCAGAATGTACTTGCCGTTGATCGGGTTCGGTGGCAGGGCGAACCTGTAGTTGCCGTAGTTGCTCAAACTAGGGCTCTTGCAGAGGACGCAATTGAACTTATTGAAGTGAAATATAAGGAATTACCCTTGGCGGTAGATATGAAAACTGCCTTGGATGATGATACAGAAGTTATTCATAAGGATTACGAAAACAATCTTTGCTGGGAGAGGAATGTAAATGCAGGTGATGTTGATGCTGCTTTTGCTGAGGCGGACGTAATAGTTGAGGAAGAATTTCAGTTTGGGCGACACACAGGGGTAACCTTGGAAAGTAGATCAATTATAGCAGACTACGATCCTGGTGAAGAAATGCTCACTTTATATCAGTCCACACAGGCGCCTCATATGAAGCAGGCGCTATTTGCGAAACACCTTGAATTAGATGAACACAAGATAAGAATAATCTGTAGAGATGTCGGCGGTGCATTTGGTTTGAAGGCACATGCCTACGGAGATGAATTTGCCACAGCGGCAATCTCGAAGATTCTAGGTAGACCAGTAAAATTTGTTGCAGACAGAATGGAGTCTTTTTTAGCAGATATTCACGCTAGAGATCACGTGGTAAAGGGTAAAATTGGTGTTTCTAAAGCGGGAAAAATTTTGGCCATAGAAATTGATGATCTCACTGGAATTGGTCCGTATTCTGTTTATCCCAGATCAAGTGGAATGGAAGTTAACCAAATATGTAATCTTACTGGTGGCCCCTATAAGTTTGATAATTATAGAGCGCGTGGGAGAGTAGTTTTTCAAAATAAACCACCTATGTGTCAATATCGGGCAGTTGGGCACCCTATAGCAATTACCGTGACCGAGGGTCTTGTGGAAATGGCAGCTTCAGCCATCGACATGGAATCTATTGAAATGAGAAAACTCAATATGGTTGCGGATGACGATTATCCCAATAAAACTGTTTCTGGGATACCTCTGGAAAATCTCTCCCATCAGGCTTCGACAGACAAGTTAATGGAAATGGTAAATTACAAAGAGATCAGGGATGAGCAAAAAAAACTCAGGAAGGAAGGTATATATAGGGGTGTGGGCTTTGCAGCTTTGATAGAGGTTACTAATCCTGGGCCAGCCTTTTATGGCGTAGGGGGGGCTCCCATATCTGCTCAGGATGGTTGCTCCGTAAAGTTAGATGCAAAAGGTAACTTAATAGTAGGGACGAGTATTACGGAGCAAGGGCAAGGTGCCGAGTCTGTAATTTCTCAAGTGGTTGCAACTGCGGTTGGTATAACTCCCGATAAAATTAAGGTTATTAGTGGGGATACGGAAAACACACCCTATGGAGGCGGAACATGGGCATCTAGAGGCACGGGTATAGGTGGGGAGGCTGCTGCCAAAGCTGGAAAGGTAATTAGAGATAATGTATTGGACGTGGCGGGAATATTGCTGCAAAGCGAGCCCAATACTTTGGATATACAGAACAATCAGGTTGTTAACAAATCAGATGGCGCTGAAAGAATGAGTGTAGCAGAAATTAGCCGGGTTGTTTACTATCGAGGTGACACATTGCCCAAGGATTTTCAGGCTGAAATGATGGCTGTACAACACTATTTTCCAAAAAGTTATCCCTTTGCATTCACTAATAGCGTTCATTGCTGTCATTTAGAGGTTGATGTGAATACTGGTTTTATCAAATTATTAAAGCACTGGGCTGTCGAAGATTGTGGGACTGTTATTAATCCTCAGAACGTTGATGATCAGGTTCGGGGCGGGGTAGTGCAGGGAATTGGTGGTGCGCTGTATGAGGAATGCATCTATAATGAACAAGGGCAATTACTTAATGGTAATTTAGCAGATTATTTAGTGCCCATGGCTGTGGAATTACCAGATATTGTTGTGGGGCATGTAGAATCTAAAACATTTGAATCGGATTTAGGTGCCAAGGGAGCAGGTGAGGCTGGGACAGCAGGTGCGCCGGCAGCAATCATGAATGCCCTAAATGATGCCTTAATGCCGTTTGACGTGAGGTTAACCCGCCAGCCATTTACGCCGCAAAAGGTTCTAGAAGCATTAGGAAAATTATAAATTATACTTGCAAAGCCTTTTTCGAAATATAACAATAGGCGCAAGGTTTTATTTTTAAAGCCAAACAGTAATTTTAGCCAACGTTGTTGGTTGGTTAAGGGAGGTATTAATATGAATAGTTTTAAATCTATTATAATTCGTTCAGTTTTTGTATTTTTTGCTTTTGTAGCTATTTCAGTTGTCTCACATGGTGTTTCGGCAAAAGAACCTATAAAAATTGGTTTTAGTATGGCCCTAACAGGTGGTCTTGCTGGAGGTGGTAAACAAGCCTTAGTTGCTATGGAAATGTGGGCTCAAGACATAAATAGTAAGGGTGGAATACTGGGAAGACCCGTAAAACTCATCTATTATGATGATCAGACAAACGCAAAAAATGTACCGGGTATTTATGCTAAGCTTTTAGACGTAGATAAGGTTGATTTTGTGGTTTCCGGATATGGTACAAACCTAATTGCACCGGCTATGCCTGTTGTTATTCAAAGAGACATCGTGTTTATGGGTCTGTTTGGAATGGGCAACAATAAAAAGTGGAAATATGATAAATATTTTCAAATCTTGCCATCTGGACCGGATCCAGCGGTAGATTTTTCTAAAGCCTGGTTTGAGACAATTATGCAATTGTCTCCTAAGCCAAAGTCAATCGCTTTTGTTGCAGCTGACGCCGAGTTTGCCAGAAACTTGAAAGAAGGTGCTGTTACAAATGCTAAACGGCTAGGAATGAAAATCACCTACAACAAGAACTATAAGCCTGGTACACCAGACTTTACGCCTATTATTCGAGCCATGAATGCAACTAATCCTGATGTTATTTATGTTGCGGCTTATCCTCCGGGATCGGCTGGTATGACAAGAGCTGTAAGTGAAGTTGGAACTAAAGCGAGAGCTTTTGGTGGCGGAATGGTTGGTCTCCAATTTTCGGGAATTATGAAAGGTTTAGGACCAAAATTAAATGGTATTCTAAACTATGATTTTTATGTTCCAGAACCTAACATGACACTTTATCCAGGTGTGGTAGATCTTTTGAAACGCTATCAAAAAGTTGCACCTGCCAGAAAAGTTGACCCGAAAGGCTGGTATTTGGCTCCATGGTCATATGCATATCTGCAGATTCTTGGAGATGCAGTTAATGCAGTAGGTAAAATTGATCATGCGGCAATTGCCAAATACATTCATAAAACTGAATTTAACACTGTTGTTGGTAAAGTTAAGTTTGGTCCGAATGGGGAGTGGGCAAAAGGTCGTACTTTGACTGTTCAATGGCAGAACATTAAGAAGAAAAATGATCTAGAACAGTTTGCTCAACCTGGAATTCGCAAAATCATGGCTCCGGCCGCTTTTGCTACAGGTAAAGTAAAACCTTTCAATTCACTTCGTTAACAGTCGTTTGTGATTTACTATTTATCTTTGCGGGTGGGGAAACCCACCCGCA
>CEPK01073754.1_pt1 | contig 11453 bp, 9 predicted proteins | sample 356231 | NCBI WGS metagenome assembly CEPK01 (sample SAMEA2620259, study PRJEB7988) | marine metagenome | biome: marine biome (ENVO:00000447); feature: deep chlorophyll maximum layer (ENVO:xxxxxxxx); material: "saline water (ENVO:00002010), including plankton (ENVO:xxxxxxxx)" | depth 80 m
CGGAGCGAGAAAGTATCAATGACCACAGTTGCTATCTCCGGTGCAGATGGGGCTTTGCGGTCCCGAATAGCTGAAGCCTTGTCCCAAATATTCGACCAGGTCACCAGCTTCACATATGGGCTCGATGAAGCGTCGTTGACCGACGTCCAGTGCCTTGTCCACCTTGCATTCTCCGATGAATCTGACCAAAGAAATTTGATCAGCTTGCTGCAACTAGCCAACGAAGCAGAGGTTTCTCAACTAGTAGTCGTGTCAAGCGCGATGGTGTACGGCGCGTGGCCCAACAACTCGGTTCCCATATCTGAGGACGCGCCAGTGCGTCCTAACCCTGAGTCAGCATTCGCCGTACATCAGGCCGACGCGGAACGCACAGCCCTCGAATGGGCTGACATAGATCCAAATCGCCGGGTGACCATATTGCGTCCGACCGCAGTCGCATCACCGAATGCGACAGGGCTTATCGGCGAAGCGTTGTTAGCAGCGGCTCCGATACGCACCCGTCGAGATGACCCGCCTCAACAATTTGTTCATTTAGACGACCTTGCTACAGCAGTCGCTACCGTTGCTCAACTTGACTACTCAGGCGTATTTAACGTTGCCCCCGACGGATGGCTTACAGCAAAAGAAGTTAGAGAACTTGTCGGAGCTCGACCCATTATCCGGCTCCCAGTACCACTCCCTGGTCGACTAGATCGATATGTAGCGCGACGAGTTGGGCACCAAGCACCCACTGGATTGCTTCCCTATACCCGCTACCCGTGGGTAGTGGCCAACGACCGACTTCGTTCAACAGGTTGGGTTCCCCGTTACGGCAATGATCAAGTATTTGTTGCCGCGGATGCTGGTATGCCCTGGGATTCGATGAATGCGAAACAACGACAGAATGTGTCGCTAGCACTCGGCGCTACATCAATTATTGGCTTGCTCTACGCGGCTGTCGCCTGGCTGAGACGAGTAACAAGATCTGGAGATAACTAATCCAGTTCCCCCACCTTGACACTTACAAGCATCAACTTTTCGCCCCGCCAGACTCGAAGAGAAGCTTCGTCTCCTGGCTCCAGCATTCGAGCGTCGACTATCAGTGCTCCCATGTCAGCGACAGGTGCACCATTCAATTCGACCACCACATCGCCCACTTGTAGCCCTGCAGCGGCCGCTGGGCCACCCGAATCTACCGATTGAACCAGCACGCCTGCAGAGTGACTTGGCGGAAGGAAACCTGACTGAGCATCGGAGCCGCGGATACCGAGTCTTCCATGACGAGGTCGACCCCATTGCATGATGTCGTTAGCTACATCACGTGCAATTTCTATAGGAGTCGCGAAACCCAAGCCCTCGGCACCAACATCGGTGACAGCGATAACGGTAGTGATGCCTACCACCGCCCCCCGAGAATCCACTAAAGCGCCGCCTGAAGATCCAGGAGAGATAGGCGCATCAGTCTGCACTAACTCGTACAACCAGTCGCCTTGTGGTGACTGAAGACGTCTATTGGTGGCACTTATGACACCCACGGTCACGGTCGGTCCACCACGCAGACTTAAAGGTGATCCGATCGCGATAGCGGTTTCGCCAGCGCGGAGATTATCTGCGTGTCCAAGGGTCGCAGGTGTAAAGGAAGCTTGAACGTCACCTGCAGGTCGCAGCACGGCGACATCAGTTCGCCGGTCCATACCAACCAGTTCGACATCAAAAATAGTGCCGTCAGCGAGAACAATCTGAAAGCTATCTCCACTGTCGACGACGTGGGTGTTTGTTATCAGATGACCGTCATCACGAAAGATAACGCCGGAACCGGTGCCTGTTACTTGGCCGTAGCGAAGCACTTCGACCCGCACGACACTTGGGGTCACCACAGCGGCAATGTCTGCAACCTCTAAAGCTCTGGCACCGCTTTGCGTTACTGCCGCGACATTCGCAGTAGTGATTTCTCGCTCTACAACTCGTTCGATCACAGGGTCTGAACCTGACAACATGTTGCCGACAACCAATGCGGCCACCACTGCCCCAATGATTGCGCCAACCAAACCTGAGCCGATCAATCTGCGAGTGCTGGACCGTTGCCCTAATGCTCTAGCGTCCGGCGCCAAGTATTGGAGTTCGCTTGGATGACGCCAGATTCGATCGTCGGGATGTAACGCATACTTGCTGGTCGGATTTTCCTCAATGCTGGTGTCGGGGTCGTCTGGAATTTGAGACCAATCAATCGAGCTTCCTAAGCGCCACTCTTCCGAAGAAAAAGGGTCGGCGGACCCAGCAGAAATATCACGCTCGGAGGGCTCGTCTGGATTCTGTTCGGCATCGTCGCGTGAGTCCACACCCCAAAACGTACCGACCCAATGCGCATTATTATCCGCGACCCACCGAAGCGATAGGGACGTGGGCGTTTATGGGCGTACCATAAACATGTGCTACCTCCACAAAACGTTGACTCATGGGTTGTATTGACCGCCGATGAGCTCCAGATCGGCGAAATTTATGATTGGTGCCTCCACCCGTCGTGTGGTGCCGTGGTGCTCTTTTCAGGAACAGCGCGGGACCACGCTGAAGGCCGCGACGACGTGTCACTTCTCGAATATGAGGCCTACGAAGAACATGTTGAACCTCGTTTAGAGGCAATAGTCACCGAGATGCGGAAGTTATGGCCGGACATTAAACGCGTCGTGTTGGCTCATCGCACCGGGCCGCTTGCTATAGGCGAGAGTTCAGTTGTGGTAGCGGTGTCTTCCCCACACCGCCCCGAAGCCTTCGAAGCAGCAAGGTTTGGCATAGACACCCTTAAAGCCACCGTGCCCATTTGGAAACGGGAGGTATGGAAAGACGGAGAAGATTGGGCGCTTGCCGCGCAAGACATCACCGACGTGGGATCTTTGCAACCCGTTGAAGAGAACCCCCAATGAGTCCTCTTGCCTTTCTCGGGCTTGCCGCGGCGATCACCCTTTTTGGGATGCTCTGTCTAGCGATTAGCGGTCGTAAGAAAACTCCATGGGAGTCAAGCATCGACAGTTTTCGTAAACATTTAGATGCAATAGCACCAGATGACGATGTTGAAGACACCAAGCATGAACGCTTAACAGATCGCGATAGGAGACGTTCCGCTGGCACGTGACCTAGCGATTGACCTCGGCACCGCCAATACGTTGGTGTACGAACGTGGACGCGGCATCGTTTTGAACGAGCCGTCAGTTATCGCTATGAACGAGCAAACCGGAGATGTTCTAGCGGTTGGACGTGAAGCCTGGCAGATGATCGGCAGAACACCTTCGTACATTGTCGCAGTGCGTCCTCTCCGAAAAGGAGCGATTACCGATTTCGACACTACGCAGCGGATGATCAGACTGATCCTTCAACAAGTAGGAGTAGGACGATTCGGCAAGACACGCGTCGTGGTATGCGTTCCGTCAGTCATCACACCTGTTGAACGGCGTGCGGTAACCGACGCTGCTCGTAGAGCGGGTGCAAGCGATGTTCGCCTCATCGACCAACCCATGGCGGCCGCTATCGGATCAGGTCTACCCATTCATGAACCGGTCGGAAATATGGTCATCGATGTCGGTGGCGGCACAGCCGAGACTGCGATGGTTTCAATGGGTGGCATCGTCTCGCTCAAAGCTATAAGGGTTGGCTCGTTCGATTTTGATGCAGCGCTACAGAACTACGCGCGACGTGTTCACGGAGTCGCAATAGGAGAACGGACAGCTGAAGAAATCAAGGTGCAAATCGGATCCGCATGGGCCGTCGAAGACGAATTCGACGCTGAAGTCAAAGGGCGCGACCTCACCACTGGTCTACCTAGAACCTTCATATTGACCCCTGATCAAGTCCGATCGGCTTTGGAAGAACCCGTCCAATCGGTAGTGGACTCAGTTATTGATTGTCTGAGTCAAGCGCCACCCGAACTCTCTCAAGACCTCCTGGTCCACGGCGTTCATCTGGTAGGTGGAGGGGGTCTCCTAAAAGGGCTAGCCCAACGCTTAGAGAACGATGCGCGGGTTCCAGTACGAACCGTTCGAACCCCCATGGAAGCGGTTGTCTTGGGAGCTGGCCGAGCACTAGAGAATTTTGACGACCTTTCGTCATCATTTAACACCTACGGCGAACGTCGGTGATGGGAACGTGCTTGGTCGAAAACTGTTAACCGTCCTCACCGCACCACTGGTTCTATCAATGTCAGTTACCGCTGCGTGCTCTGACGAACGTGACGGTCTTTCTGAACTGGAAGGAGAACGTACGCCGTCAGTGGAGCGATCAGTTGGCTTCGATGGCAACGTCGTTCGCCTTGGGGTAATCGCCGATATGACGGGACCAGGTGGAGCGCTTGATAGAGCTCGCCTCACCGGAGTCGAGACCTACTGGTCAGACGTCAACACGCAGGGAGGGGTGGGCGGAAGATACGTCGTGGAATTAGACATTCTCGATCATCGCGGCGACCCCCAAATTGCAGAACAGGCAGTGCCGGACCTTTTAGAAAAAGTCATTGCCCTAACCTTTGTTAATGAAACCGCGACAGGGGCAGTGCACCCCTTCCTAGTCGAGCAGCAAGCCCTAGGAGTGGTTCCGACTTCCACACTGGACTGGGAGTATGACCCACGTTTCCTCACCCACGTTCCCCCAATTGAGGCTGTTGTACTGGCCCTTCTCGAAAATGAAGCCTTATCCAATTGGTGTGTCATTACTGATGGTTCACCTTTAGGTATCGCGACCCGCAATGCATCGATGCGCGCTGCTGAGATCGCACAAGCACTAAACGTGACGCTCATTGAGCTAGGAGAAGACCTCAACTCCGCGACATCAGCGGCCGCGTGCGAGATGGTTCTCCTAGAGGTAGCTGAGAATTTCCAAAGCGAAGTCATTGACTCGCTACCTGCGAACCGCGAAATCTATGTCCGAGCAGGCTCAGTGGCGCTGATGGGAAGAACCGACCTGCAATTCGCTTATCTTGACTCCGGACCAGCATGGGATGTCGACTCTTCCGAAGGAATGAGACTCTTTTTGGCTGCCTTGTTACGTCACGCCCCCGACGTGGAACCTGACACCAGAGTCCGCGATGGTTATGTATCCCAAATACGACTGCATCAACTCCTCGAACAAGCCGTGGCCGAAGGTGACCTCAGACGACCGACCATTTTCGCGGCGAATGAGACACAAGAAGGCATTGACATGCTGGGCCTAGCTGAACAAGGTTCGCGGCCCCGCAGCTTCAATATCTGGCTGAACAACAATCAGGATGAAGTCGCCGACCAGCGAGGGTGGCAGCTTGAAAGACAGTTAGCAACGGAGAACGTTGACGCATTAGCTAACTAATCTGCCACGACCCCAAGTAAATCAGCCGCTACTGATCGAACCTGCCGGTCCTTGTCGAGTAACGCTTGCTCCACCATTTGCTGTGCCTGCGGTTCCTCGAACTGGGAAAGCCCAAGAACAGCGCGACGCCGAACTTGAGGTTTGTCGTTCATCGCGCCCAAAAGACAATCCAAGATCGCCACACGATGAATCTCAGCTGAGGCAACCAAAGCTCCTAAGGCAGCTATTGCACTTTCCCTACATAGAGCATCTTCATGTCGTTGAGCCATCAATATTAAGAGTTCTGTAGCGGCTACATCTAATTGCTCACCGACAGCGAATGCTGCTGTCTCGGCGACCGAAGGAATGGGATCAGACAAGTGATGTCTGGCATAAACATCTGAACGTTTAGCAGTGATTTCGAGTGCTTTCCTTCGCACCGAGGAACTCGGATCGTCAAGCGCTGCCTGCAACTCTGAAGTCGTCAAAGAGTTCAGACGCTCGAGCGCGCCAATAGCCAACCGACGCGTAGACGAATCCCCACTGATTAAAGACGACCGTGCTGAAGCCTCGTCACCTAGATGACCGGCCATAGCGGCCTGAACTCTCTTTTCGCGAAGTTCGTTATCTGTCAACTGATTGCTGCCTGAACTACCAACGCACCGACGATCGCGATAATGCCCACAATAAGAGTGATGGCTAAACCACCCAACACAGTGAAAGCGCCCAGCCCAAGAACAGCCACCAGCTTCCGCCACAACGAAGCGCCCTTATAGGTCTGAACGGGGAGAATCTGTCGAGGGTCATTGAAGTGAGATCGGACTTGTGAGGCTGACTCGGGGACCGTTTCTGTTTGCTCTGGATAGAGGTCATCACCTGACGTAGCGGACGGCATTGCGTCTAATGCTGCAGTTGGGTCTCCATCGCGTTCTCTTTCGTTCATGAAATTCACCCGAGCCGCGTGCACCCACCACTGTGTAGCGTGGCACGCTTGTAACCGATGTCTGAGCTCACCGAGAACGAGGATACTGGCCATGATGCTAGAGAGGTGTCGCCACCACCTCGAGTGCCAACTTGGGCGCTCATCATCGTTGGTCTTGCTTCATTAGCCATGGTGACTGTGCTCGCTTTAGATCGAATAACTATCACCTCAAAGGTTCTTACCAGCCCTGGCACCACCCGAGATATTGAACCAATGCTGCAAGTGCAGGACTCAAAGACCTACGACGCTGACGGGAGCATCGAAATGGTGACGGTCAAATCGAACCTTCAGCCGTCGCTACTAGAAATGGTGGGCGGTTGGCTTGATGACTCGATAGAGATTTCCGATCGGCAAGAAATCCTAGGAAATCGGACGATCGAACAGAACCGAACCCTCGGCAGGGAGCAAATGGCGAGAAGTCTTGATGTGGCGACTCGAGTCGCGTTAGAGCGAATTGGCTATGACGTCATATCTGAAGCAGGCGCACTTGTCCTTCAAGTTGTTCCTGAAACTCCCGCAGATCGAGTCCTTTATCAAGGTGATGTGATCGTTGAAGCGGAGAACACACCAGTTGTTACTGCGCGCGACCTCAGCACAGCCGTGCAAAGTAAATCTCCAGGGGACAAATTCTCCTTCTCTGTTATGCAAATAGATGGAAGCATTCGAAAAGAAACGGTTTCTCTCGCTGAAAGAAAAGGCAACGCGTTCCTCGGGGTGTCAATTAGCACATACGCAGAAATGGCCGAGTTGCCGTTCGAGATCGAGTTTGCGGTCGAACGAGTTGGAGGTCCGTCAGCAGGACTTAGCCTCACGTTGGCGTTACTCGAACAGTTACTTCCCGGAGAGCTCCTTGCTGGATTAAACGTTGTAGCAACTGGAACCGTTGATCCCCTGGGAAACGTAGGTCCGGTAGGTGGTGTCGAACAAAAAAGTCATAGCGTGATGCGAAGTGGAGCTGATTTATTCCTTGTCCCGGCTACCCAAGTAGATCAAGCCACCGCAGTTCTGGGAGACATGATTGACGTGGTGGGGGTAGACAACCTTGACCAGGCCTTAGCGAAACTCGAATCACTAGGTGGCGATGTAACCGGTATCGAGATCCAGAGCTAACCCAGCCAACGATTTTCGGGTGACCATCCACGCCAGAACACCAAGGATCGGTACCCTCGGTCGTCATGGCGCAGTACGCCGAAGGGGCGTCAGGAGTTGATCCCGATGCGGTAGCTACCGCCGAATTCACCCATGTGTTCCGTGGCTACTCAATCGACGAAGTAAAGACATTTCTGCAACATGTCAGTCAGGAAATGCATCGCTTACGGAATGAACTCGCAGCTGCGCGTTCCATCCAAGACGTCGCCGCCACGATGAACCAAAATTCTTCGGACTTACAGGAAGCAAACTCAACCGAAAACGCTGCATCCGTGGGTCCCGGAACCGTCATTGACCTGCAATCTCATCGAATTACGCTAGAGCGCGAAGACGCAGACGGCGAAAACGAAGATTGGTTCCAAGATCACCACGCTGACGAAAATGAACCGATCACTCCGCAAGCGGTTCTTCCCTTCCCGAGCGCTGCACCACCTCGTAGACGTGCCGTCATCGACGAACTATTTGCTCGCTTAGGCGAGCCACAACTTGAAGATGTCGAATGGGCTCGAGAGGTTCTGATTCGAACTGGTGAAATTCCGGTGATCCCACAATCTCCATATGAGTCGCTCCACGGAGAAGCTGAAGCAATTGTCGACCATCATGACCGTCTTCGTAGCACCGTGTCGGAACTATCACGGCCCGCAGTAGGTCAACTAAAGAGGAACCTAGCCGCGCGACTCGAAGCCCTATTGCCGGAATTGAAAAGTTCAACCCAAAATACGTTTGAAGTGTCTCATTTAGTACCCAGGGCTATGGACGACGAACTAGTCGAAGGGCTAACACCTTTTGTAGCGGCCGCCGCCAAGTTCGGCGCAGGTGGCGTGAAGGTGAATGTCGACGGAATACCCAACAAGGCTGCACGAGCGGCGGGGGATTGGTTACGCAATCGACTCATGGCCCACTTAGATGACGAAGTCGCAATTGAAACCCGCTTACGTGCTGTGTATCGAGAGTGGAAAAAATCGGCAGTCGACTTAATCGCCACTGACGCAATCGCCGAGGCGTTCGCTCTAGGGCTCTATGCAACGATCCCTTCGGACGAGCAGATCACATGGGAAACGCCACCCGATGGGTGCTGCGGAACTGCCTGCCACGACAACGCATCTTCAGTTGCACGGCGAAAAGGCGAAGAGTTTCCCTCAGGTCACCTACTTCCTCCCATTAGTCAAGGATGTCGCAGTCTGGTAGTGCCAATAGGCCAGTAACCTTGCAGGTATATGCGACCATCTGAAGAAATGAAATCTCGTCGTCGACGGACCAGCAAGGGTCGAGTACTTCTCGGCTTTGGTGGACTCGCCATCTTTTTGTTTTTTACTTCGATTAGAGGTTTGGCCGGGTTTTGGACTGATTATCTCTGGTTTGACAGCCTGGCACTGTCATCAGTGTGGACGTCGGTGCTGTGGGCGAAGATTGGCCTCGGCCTGCTGTTCACAGCCATTTTTTTCGTTGCCCTATGGCTGAATCTATTTATTGCTGACCGCCTCGCACCCACAGTTCCCTTACCCGGACCAGAAGACGAACTGTCCAGGCGGTGGCGGCAGTTCATCGGACGACGAGCGATTCTTATCAGAAGCGTGATCTCGCTTCTGTTTGCGCTCCTGGTAGGGGCCGGCGTCTCTTCTCAATGGCAAAGCTGGCTATTTTTCACAAACCGCGTTGATTTCGGAATCGTGGATCAACAATTTGGCATCGACGTGGGCTTTTATGTCTTCCAGCTCCCATTCCTAACGTTTGTAGTCAACTGGGCTTTCGCAGCGATTCTCGTCATTTTCGTCGTTACAACCATCGAGCACTATCTCAATGGCGGAATACGTATTCAAGGACAACCTGGATCCCGGGTGACACCCCAGGTAAAAGCTCATCTGTCCTTGCTGTTGGGTTTGCTTGCGTTGGTTAAGGGCGTTGGCTACTACCTGGACCGCTACGAACTGACACTGTCTGAACGCGGCTTTGTCACGGGTGCGACCTACACCGACATCAAAGCCCAACTGCCAGCGCTCCAGCTTCTGATGATTGTGAGCGTGTTCTGTTTCGGATTACTTATTTTCAACATCTGGCGTCGCGGCTTTACCTACCCGATTATCGCAGTGGGCCTATGGGCGTTAGTCGCCAGTCTCGCTGGGACCATATATCCGGCGCTGGTTCAACGATTCCAAGTAGAGCCCTCAGAATCAACCAAAGAGGCTCCCTATATCGAACGCAACATTGAAATGACCCGAATAGCGATGGGTCTAGCAGACGTGACTCCTCGAAATTTCAATTATGAGCCCACCCTCACAGCTACAGAAATAGAAGAAAATATGGCGACCGTTCGCAACGTGCGTCTGCTTGATCCAGCTGTGATGCGGGACACTTTCCAACAGACGCAGGGCATCAAGAGTTTCTATGACTTTCGAGACATTGACGTTGACCGTTATGAGATCGACGGACGCACCACCCAAGTGGTTCTTGCCGCCCGAGAACTAAAACAAACAGATCTTCCGAATAGCTCCTGGGAGTCCGAACATATCGCCTTCACCCACGGCTACGGAATTGCCGCTGCACCCGCCAATGCAATCGACGCCAACGGCCGGCCAGACTACGCGTTAGCGGATATACCCGTCGCTGCCCGCCCCGGTGCTTCAAGCCTTGATGTCGACCTTCCAGGTCTATATGTCGGTGAAGGACTGAAGGGCTATGCCATTGTTGGCGCCACACGCGACGAAGTCGACTTTCAAGACAGCGACGATCGGACAGAAGTCACTCGCTACGACGGAGCCGACGGAGTCAACATTAATTCGCTCCCTCGGAAGCTCGCGTTTGCTCTTCGTTTCGCTGAACCCAATCTTGTGGTCTCCGGTGAACTGGGATCAGACAGCCGAATTCTGTACAAGCGCGATGTAGTGGACCGGGCTAAAACTATCGCCCCATTTCTCAAGTTCGATAGGGATCCCTACCCCGCAGTCATTGACGGCAAAGTGACCTGGATTCTCGACGCATATACGTCCACTGACATGTTCCCCTATGCCCAACGAGTCAACCCAAGGGCAGTTAGATCAGGTGACCTTCGATCTTCAGTGAACTATGTCCGAAATTCGGTAAAAGTTGTCATAGACGCATATGACGGCACCCCCGAGTTCTACATCGTTGATGACCGGGACCCGATAGCGAAGTCATATCGCCAGCAATTCCCTGACTTGTTCACCGACGCTGCTCCGCCTCAAGAACTAGCGGAACATTTCCGCTACCCCGAAGATCTATTCCGGATGCAAACGGACATGTGGGGACGGTACCGAATCACTGAAGCCTCAGAGTTCTACGACGCAGCTGGCGCCTGGAGTGTCGCGCAAGATCCAGGTAACTCCATCGGGCAAACAGCCGTGGAATCTGTTATCGATGCTTCAGGAAACATCATCAGCAGTTCCGAAGTTCGCATAGCACCCCAATACCTGCTTATGCGACTGCCGGGTGATGATGACGAGTCGTTTGTTATCTTCCGGCCGTTCGTGCCCTTCTCTGATGACGATTCGCGTAAAAACCTTGAAGGTTTCATGGTTGTTCACAACGACCCAGAGCGATATGGCCAAATTGAGGTCTACGAAATTCGTTCCTCCACCCCTGTCGATGGACCCGCGTTGTTCAACTCCAATATTCAAACTGAAGAGGAAATTTCTGAACGCGTTACTTTGCTAAACCAGAACGGGTCGACAGTTGTACCTGGCAACCTGCTACTCATCCCCGTAGAAAACTCTTTGCTTTATGTGCGGCCTTTATACATCGAAGCTACGGGCACAACGGCGGTCCCTGAATTGCAGTTGGTGATTGTGGGTGTTGGCCCTGAGGTAGTTATCGCCGACAGTTTTGAAGCTGCTTTGGCTAGAGCTATCCCTGGATTAAACGTGGATCTTGAAAGCGATCTTTCAGAAGTGACATCGGAGTCTGCGACGCCTCAAGATGACGCACCAGAAGATTCCACCGATAGTCCCCAGGATGAAGAAGACACTGGGCAGTATTCAGTTGAACAACTGTTAGCTCTTGCACAAGACGCGTTCAATCGTGC
>CEPK01027023.1_pt1 | contig 11448 bp, 9 predicted proteins | sample 356231 | NCBI WGS metagenome assembly CEPK01 (sample SAMEA2620259, study PRJEB7988) | marine metagenome | biome: marine biome (ENVO:00000447); feature: deep chlorophyll maximum layer (ENVO:xxxxxxxx); material: "saline water (ENVO:00002010), including plankton (ENVO:xxxxxxxx)" | depth 80 m
GGCCAATCACACACGTAACGCACCCCGGCGGCTGCCAACAAGGCAGGGGTTCGACTTGACTCAACCCCTTCTGGAGAAAACCATCCTTGGGGGCGTTGGCCAGAGACGCGTTCCAAATAACTCAATGATTCTTCAATCAATTCAGCTTCGGCCTCTTCGGTCATTTTCGAAGTGATCAGCCGGCTTGCTGCTATCCCATGTCCGATGAGCTCACATGAGCGACTTTGTAGATGTTCGACGAGCCATGGGTAGTGCATTGCTGTGAGTTTGTCGACCGCGACCGTTGCAGGAACCTCGTGTCGTTCCAAGGTGTCGAGTAGTCGGAAAATGCCGACGCGATGTCCGTACTCCCGGTGCGTTAATTGGAGGTAGTCAGGGGCTGGCAGTTTGAACAAACCGCCGCTTGGGTTACGCAAACTGTATGCGTCAGACGGAGGCTCCCACTCGTAGTGTTCAAGTAAGACCAGAGCCCCTAAGGCAAGAGGATCCCCTGTAGGCCAACTCAGTTCAGTTCTTTGAGGAAGAGATGAATACTCATAGTGAGGGTGATCCATACCCAATGAGCGGTTAGCGGGCATCTGACACCTCGTTTATTGACGCCGCATGTTTGGCGAACTCGTCATAGTGGTGATCTAGGAAGTAGTCGGCTATCTCCGATGCTGTTGTTTGCCAAACAAGGTCGTGTCCTAGCAAATAATCCAAGATCTCTTCTAAGCCGTCGATTCTGTGTGGCATCCCCATCAAGTAAGGATGAAGCGCTAGGGCCATCACCCTCCCGGAAGTCGCCCCTTCCTCGTAAAGAGTGTCGAATTGTGCTTTTACCATTGCCACAAAGTCGTCGGTGTCGTAATGATGCAGAAACACGGGAACATCGTTTAGCTCAATGCTGTAAGGGACTGAAACTAGGCGCCCTTTCTCTACGTGGATAGGTATTGGTTGGTCGTCGTGAAGCCAGTCTGCGTGATAGGTAAGGCCGGCTTCTGCCATTAGATCTGGAGTGCGAATCGTGTTACTCACGGCTGGACCCAACATGCCGCGAAGTTGTTGACCAGTGTGCCGTCGGAGCGTTTCGACGCAATCTACATAAAAGTCTCGTTCCTCATCTTCGCTTAGAGATGATAAATATCTCGTGTTGTAAATGCCGTGGCTCATGATTTCCCAACCGCGATCAGCCATCGCCTTGCCGACGTCTGGGTAGTGCTCGAAAACTGCCAGGTTGGTGGAAGCGGTACAGGTCACGTCGTATCGGTCAAGTGCTTCCAACATTCGCCAGAAGCCGATTCGGTTGCCGTAGTCGCGATGGGAGTAGCCCTGAACATCTGGATGTGGTGATCGAGGCCACGGATTTCTCCCCGGATCTCGAGGCGGTAAATATTCGTAATGTTCAACGTTTGGAGCTATCCACAGAGCAACTCTGGCCCCATTTGGCCAGGAAATGCTCGGACGATCCGCCATTGGCAGGTAGTCAACGCGATGTGGAGGTAAAGCCATATCAGCACCGTAGTCAGAATGGTGGCTTGAGTGGGGCTATCGTCGCAGGCAGCAAATTGCAGTTTAAGTGGGGGATTGATGCTCAGCGAATACAGAGTTCTGGATCTGACTGACGAACGCGGCCATCTGGCCGCCTTCATCCTTGCCCAAATGGGAGCAGAGGTCATAGCGATCGAACCGCCAGCGGGGTCCAGTGCTCGACAACTGGGTCCCTTCGCTGACGATGTGAATGACGGCGAGCACTCCCTGCATCATTGGGCATATAACAGGGGCAAGAAAAGCGTGGTATTGGACCTAGCCACTGAAGATGACCTCAACAGCCTCAAAGGGTTAATTCGCAGCGCAGACATTTTGTTTGAATCGTTTGATCATGGGGTGATGGAGTCCATGGGTCTCGGACGCGAACAAATTACTGAACTCAACTCGCAGCTGATCAACGTGTCGATAACTCCCTACGGGGCTGATGGACCAAAAGCTGGATGGGCGCATAGCGATTTAACGATCCAAGCCGCCGCCGGCAACATGGTGCTAACAGGTGATGAAGACAGAGCCCCGTTGCGAGCGGGTGGCACCATGCCTCAGGCGTTTGGCAACGCTGCTTCTGAGGCCGCCGGGGCTGCTCTGATCGCCTTATTTGAGCGGCAAACGACTTCTGGGTTGGGGCAACACATCGATATATCCGCCCAACACTCAATGAACCAATGCACACAATCGATGTCGTTAGCTACGCCATTGAATGCGTCGGTGCCTACCCGTGTCGCCGGCGGCGTTTATTTAGGGAGTACGCGCGTCCAACTCATGTGGCCGTGTCTAGATGGCTATGCGTCCGTAAGTTTCTTGTTCGGTCCAGCGTTTTCTTATTTCACTCAAAACTTGATGGATTGGGTTCATGAAGAAGGATTTTGCGACGAGGCAACCCGCGGCAAAGACTGGCTTGACTACTCGATGATGCTCCTCGATGGTCGAGAGCCAACAGAGGAATACGAACGGGTCAAGGGAGTACTCGGCGATTTCTTCGCTACCAAAACGAAAGCCGAATTGCTTGAGGCTGCCATGAAGAGACGCCTCTTGATTACGCCGATTACTACGACCGAAGAGGTAGTGAATAGTGAACAACTCGATTTTCGGGGGTACTGGGAAAGGGTCGAACATGAAGATGGCACCGTCGTTGACTATCCCGGAGCGTTCGCGAAATTCGATGCGACGCCGCTAGAGCAGTTGAGTCCGCCGCCCAAGCTTGGAGAACACACCGAAGAAGTATTGAACGAAGCGCAACGCTCACCTTCGGTTGCAATTAAAGAGCCTGTTGCTTCCAAAGACCTTCCGCTTAAAGGCGTCAAGGTTCTGGACCTTATGTGGGCTATGGCGGGTCCAGCTGCCTCTCGGGTTTTGGCTGATTACGGCGCGGAAATAATTCGTGTCGAGTCCGCAAATAAAATCGATGCAGTCCGGACTCTAGAACCTTTCCCTGGTGGCGAAGCAGACCCAGACAAGTCAGGCATTTTCCACAACATGAACGCCGGCAAACGAGGTCTTGCGTTGGATCTTTCCAAGCCAGAAGCAATCGATGTGGTCTGGGACCTTATTGACTGGGCCGATGTTATTCTTGAGTCTTTTTCCCCCAAAGCCATGGCGTCTTGGGGTCTTGACTACGCCCAAGTAGCAAAAAGAAAGCCGGAAGTAATTATGGCATCGAGTTGTCTCATGGGGCAGACCGGACCGTTAGCAATGCTGGCGGGGTTCGGCACAATGGCCGCTGCGATTTCGGGCTTCTTCTATCCGGTTGGTTGGACCGACCGAGCGCCATGCGGGCCTTTCAGCGCATACACCGACTACACAGCGCCCCGATGGCTCGTCGCATCCGTCATGGGTGCTTTGGAACACAAAAGGCGCACGGGTGAGGGACAGTACATCGATCTGTCCCAAGCCGAATCGGCTCTGCATCTAATGTCGCCCGCCCTTCTCGAATACTCCATCAATGGGAACATCTGGGAAAGGAACGGAAATAGGGACCGGGTGTTCGCCCCCCAAGGGGGATATCCCACTTCGGGGGAAGATAGCTGGATTGCCATTAGCTGCAAAGACGACGAACAGTGGACGCAGTTAGCCAAAGAAATGGACCGGGATGATTTAGCGGATCTACCAGTAGATGAACGCCACAACCGGCATGACGAACTTGATGAAGTGATTTCCTCCTGGACAGCTGGCGTCGATGGAGTCGAACTGATGGACAGGCTCCAGTCGCTAGGAGTCCCAGCCCACATAGTTCAAAATTCGCCTGAGCTAAGTGTTGACCCTCAGATGAGCCATCGAGGTTTATTTGAGGAAGTTATCCACGCGACTCACGAACCCTTCTATGTCGATGGGACCCGATTTCATATGTCGCGAACCCCTGCCCAAGTAACCCATTCGGGTCCAACCTTTGGTGAGCACACATTTGAGATACTCACAGAATGTCTTGGCTACGACGCTGACCGAATAGCTGAACTTGCGATAGCTGAGCTACTCGAATAGCAAAGATGGACTCGACTCGAATAACTGCGAAGAGGATTAGACCATTACCACGTGTCAACCATTGGGCGTTTCTTCCCATGCCTGGCGACAGGCTCTGGAGCGGACTTTAAAGCCATAGAAATCCACGTGCGTGTTTCGGCAGGATCGATAACATCATCCAACTCGAAGAAGGTGGCTGTGCTGACGGCCTTGCCGTTTTCATATAGTTTCGCCACCATCTCTTCGTAGTAGGCAATTCGTTCCTCAGGATCTTCTATCGACTCAAGTTCTTTGCGGTAGCCAAGTTTCACAAATCCCTCAAGGCCCATTCCTCCGAACTCGCCCGTGGGCCACGAAACACAAAAGACCGGTGCTTTGAAACTACCCCCAGCCATCGCTTGGGCTCCGAGACCGTAGCCCTTGCGTAGCACCACCGTCATAAACGGCACGGTCACGCTGGCAGAGGTAACAAACATCCTGCCCGCATGGCGAACCGTGGCCTCATATTCGGCTTGAGGTCCAACCATGATTCCAGGGGTGTCGCACAAAAAGACGAGCGGGATGTCGTGGGCGTCGCAGAGCTGCATGAATCTGCTGCCCTTGTCCCCAACGTCCGCGTCAATCGCACCACCCAAATGGTGGTTGTTGTTGGCAATTATCCCAATCGGATGACCTTCGACGCGTGCTAAAGCCGTCACGCAACCAGGCCCCCACCCTTTTCGAAGCTCCAACACCGAGTCGACATCACACATAGTCTCAATTACCTCGCGCACGTCATAAGCACGAAGGCGATTCTCGGGCACAACATGCCTCAACAATCGCTGATCGGGGGCCTCCCAATCTTCAACCGGTCCCTGAAAGTACGACAGGTAGCGCTTAGCCGTCTCCATAGCTTCTTCTTCATCTTTGACCAATATGTCGATCACACCATTTGGGTATTGGACATCAACGGGGCCGACTTCTTCTGGGCGGAAGACGCCCAGACCCCCACCCTCGATCATTGCTGGGCCACCGATGCCAATATTCGAGCCTTCAGTAGCGATGATTACATCGCAGCAGCCTAGTAATACGGCGTTCCCGGCAAAGCAGCGTCCGTTTGTCACCCCTACTAAGGGAACCAACCCAGAGAGTCTTGCAAAGAAAGTGAAAGCCCAGCAGTCCAGTCCAGCGCCGCCCATTGTGTCGGTATCGCCTGGTCGCCCACCTCCACCTTCGGCAAGTAGCACCGTGGGCAGTTTGTTGTGCTCAGCGATTTCGAAAAGTCGGTCCTTCTTGCGATGATTTTGTAGTCCCTGAGTGCCTGCCAAAACCATGTAGTCGTAAGACATCACCATTGTTTGGGCAGTTGTTTCATCAAACAAATCGCCGTTTACACTGCCGATCCCAGCGACCATACCGTCACCTTGTGTGTTGTCGATGAGGTCGTCGAGACTTCTGCGCCTCCTTTGTGCCGCGACCATTAGTGGCCCGTACTCGACGAAGGTGCCCTCATCGACCAGCATCGACAGGTTTTCCCTCGCGGTGCGGTGGCCTCGCCCGTGCCGTTTCTCAACTGCGGATGGTTTGGCTTCGTCCATGCCCTTGTAATGGCGATCAAAAACCTCTTGCAAATCGGGCCTGATGAAATCAAGGTCGATCTGCGATTCAGTTTCCCCGGTCTCTATTTCCAGCTCGGCTTCCTCTATGTACAGCAGTGGGTGGCCCTCATAGATGGTGTCGCCTTGGGTCACCCCGAGAGAATGAACAATTCCAGTGACTGTGGAAGCGATGACGTGCTCCATTTTCATCGCTTCCATCACGGCCACAGGTTGGCCTTCAGCGACTTCGTCGCCTATAGCCACCTCAATAGAGATAATTGTTCCTTGCAAGGGAGCTTCTACTGCTTGTGTGCCGTCGACGCTGGCCTCGCCTCCATGGTGGTCATTGCCAGCTGCTGTTGGAATATCCCTGCCATCGATGTCGCCGTGCTGGAGAACAGCTAACGGGTCGTTGCTTACTTGCGCGCCCGCCAGAGAGCTTGTTGTTTCAGTCAGTTGCGCTTCGGGAGCATTCTTTAATGAAATATGTTTCGCTGCCTCAGCAAGCTCTGAAGCGAAGTTGCTGATAAAGCGGGTCGTAACTTGGTTGGACTGCACCTCTGGTCGCTCGAGTAAAGCGAGCAAGTATGTGATGTTGGTAGGAACCCCTTCGACACGGAATTCGCTCAACGCACGTTTTGCTCTTCGAACGGCATCCTCGTAGTTGCTAGTGGGGGAGTAACCGATCACTTTTGCTATTAAAGAATCGAAGCTGGGGTTAGTCGCATAGCCCTGATATCCGTACGAGTCGACTCTGATCCCGGGTCCACTAGGAGGTTCGTAGGCCGACATTGTTCCGCCACCAGGTCGTGCTAGCCCTTCGTCCGTCATCGTTTCAGTATTTACCCGGCATTGAATTGCGAACCCACGAGCGGAAGGTAGGTCCTCTTGCCGAAGGTTCAAATCGGTAAGAGAAGACCCTCCAGCTATCGCCAACTGACTGCGAACCAAATCGATTCCCGTTATTTCCTCAGTAACGGTGTGTTCTACTTGAAGCCGGGCGTTCGTCTCAATAAAGGCAACCGTAGAAGAGTCGTCTGCGTCGACTAGAAACTCCCAAGTTCCGAGACTTCGGTATCCGACTTCAGATGCCATCTCGGTAGCTGCGTTTGTCAACAAGGCACGAAGAGAACTGTCGATAGAAGGAGAGGGTGCGATCTCTATGATTTTTTGGTTCTGTCGCTGAAGTGTGCATTCTCGCTCACCTACGTGAGCAATGCTGGTGCCATCTCCGATGATCTGTACCTCGATATGCCGAGCATTTTCTATGAGTCGTTCGGCGTAGACGTCGCCGACGCCGAAAGCAGATAGTGCCTCGCTTTGGCAACGCTCAAAGATTGCTGTCACATCGTCACCTAGACGAACTTCGCGCATGCCTCTACCGCCACCACCGGCGACGGCCTTGATCATGATCGCTTTATGTTCCTCTAGGAATGCCTCCACGTCCTCCACGCTGGTCGAGCCGGCTGTAGCTGGAACCAGTGGAACTCCCAGGTTCGCTGCAAGTTCTCGAGCCGAAACTTTGTTACCAAATAACGCCAATTGGCTTGCTTCTGGACCCACAAAAGTTAACCCTGCGTTCTCCAGAGCAGCAGCAAAGTCGGCGTTTTCTGCAAGGAACCCATAGCCGGGATGCACTGCATCGCATCCAGTCGCTATCGCAGTATCGACAATGTGCTCAATATTTAGGTAAGCGGATACTCCAGACCCTTCTAGTGCGTGCGATTCTGAGGCCATTTTCGTGTGCAACGAAGAATGATCATCGGTGCTGTAAATCGCCACGCTCGGGATACCAAGTTCCTCAGCGGCTCGAGCTATTCGTATTGCGATCTCGCCGCGATTGGCAATGAGAAGCTTTCCTACAGGCATCTAATCCCTCTCCAGAGACGGTTTTCCATGCCCGTTCTACAACATCTGAGCCCTGCTGTTCCTGCTCACTTCTCAGGAAGTCTTGGCAGGATCACAGCTACCTGTCGAACCAGGGCAACTTCTGTTCCATGTGTATCGATGAACACCGCGTCAGTCGTCGACCACGGTTTTCCTTTTTTAACTTCGACAGCACCCCACTTTCCTGCCACGGTCACATCGCCATCGGCTCGGAAAGTCTCTAAATGTTGTACCCGACCAGATGCGTGGACACCCGCAGGCATCCGATATGAGTGCCTGATGAGTGGAGTCATTTGACCTAATAGCCATGACGGGTGGGTTAGAGGTTGATCTCCCTCGCTCCACATTGCGTCGTCGTCATGGATCCTTTCACGCATCCAAGTTCTCGCATCATCTGCTCTAAGGGGCACCGACATCGGTGGGTAATCGCGATCTGTCGGGATCTCGTTCAGTCCCAGAAAGGGTCGCTGCTGGGCCTCTGGAACAGCCGTCCGATCGCTCGGCAAAGAGAATTCGTCTTTCCACGGTGCATCCCCTAACCCGATCGTTCCTTGAATAGTGACTCTTCCATCAGCGGCGACCTTTTGGGTAATCAACCCCACATCGGAGTTCTCCGGGGAAGGCACAACCTCTGTAATGAGTTCGTCACCCGCGTAGACCGGTCGCGGCAGCTGAAAATCGCACCATCCATGAGATAACCATGACTCGCCGACTGACTCGAGAATCGCCGGGATCATCCAACCATAGGTATGAATTCCGGCAACGATGCCCCCGGCGTATCCGTAACCGGTCGCGTTTTCGTCGTGAACAGGGTTAGCAGCTGAGACTTCGGGAGGATCTGGAACGGCTATTTGAGTGCACGAAGCTTGAAGGACGGTCATGAGTCTGACTTTAAGTTGCGGTCAAATAGAGAGTGCAGCAATTCCCAGTGTCGCTCTGACGCTACTTGGTCGTACTTGGCGCGTTGCGGGAAGACAAAACCGTGGTGGACGCCGTCGATCCACTCAGCGTTGTAGTTCGTGTTGGCGTCATCGAGTGCGGTTACTAGGCGATCAAAATGAGGTCGATCGACCCAATCGTCGAATTCAGCAGCCATAACCAAGACCTCAGCCTCTATATCTTCTGCTCGCTTATGCGGGGAGTCCTCAGTATCGATAGCTAATCGCACTCCATGGATCGATGCAGTTGCTTTGACTTTGTCTGGATATTCTGCCGCGACCCACAACGCAAATGGACCGCTCATGCAGTAGCCGGTTACGCCAACCAAATTTTCGTTAGCGGCGAAGTCTTTAGCTGCGTAGTCCAAAAGGGCAGAAGCGTCCCGAGCCACCATTGAGTTACTGAGATTTGCCATAAGTTGCGCCATGTACCGCGCGCTGACTGGGTCCTCTCGATGCACCGTAAAAGAAGGAACATCTCGGTAATACAGGTTCGGGAGCATCACGTAATACCCCGTCGCCGCGATGCGCCGAGCCATATCGTGAAGTTCTTCTCGTTTGCCGGGGGCATCCATCAAAAACAGAATTGTTGGAAGGGAATCACCGTGCTGTGGCCGCACGATGAAAGTGGACATGTCACCCTCGGGCGTTTCAATTACCACGTGTTCTTCGATCATTATTCGCCTTTCAAGTCCCATCCCATAGTGCGGGCTGCGTAGAGAGTGTCGGTGTATTCCTCCATACGAGTTATCTGACCTTCAGCGCATGAATAGACCCAGCAATACTGATTGTCGTAACGCTGTCCCTTGCTCCTGGTTGTAGCGGTCAGCCTTTGCTGAACCGCAGCTGAGCCGTTGTCAACGATCATGCTGCGGATCTCCAAATTGAATGGTTGAGAAATGTCGAATGTATCTTTGATAGTTCGGCCACCCAATTCTTCGGCTACGGCGTCTCTGCCCGCTACGACTCCGTTTGCATCCGAACCCCCGGTTCCTGCTTCTCCGGCCGTAGCCGGCAGTTGCCAGACCACGTCGTTACTTAGGCAAGCCTTAATCTCTTCTCGGTCGCCGCGGGTCAAAGCGTCGTAGTAGCGCTCGATAAGGGCTCTGGTTTCATCAGTGTTCATTCCTGTAGTCCATCATGTCCGACGTCTTCGTGCTTCTCTGCCTACCATCGGCGCATGGAACAACTCGACTGGACCCCGGAATATTTCCTTTACGAAACGACTCGACCTCACGTCGCGCAGATAACGATCAATCGCCCCGAAGTGAGAAACGCGATTAATACTCCAGCGCACAAAGAGTGGAGCGACCTTCTTGATCACGCCGCTAGCGATGATGACGTGTGGATCGTTGTAGTAACTGGCATGGGCGACAAAGCCTTCTGCGCTGGGAGGGACTTGAAATACTTATCCCGAATTCAGCACGCATCAGAAGAAGAAAAGAAAGCTGATAACGACATTATGAAGACGGTGGTCAAGCTAATCGAACGGTTCGACTATCCGAAGCCGCTTATTGCCAAAGTGAACGGCGTAGCTCTAGGAGGTGGGTTTGAGGTGGCGATGGCGTGTGACCTTGTCATCGCTGCTGACCATGTCGAATTTGGTCTTCCCGAACCCAGAAGGGGTATTTATGCGGGTGGAGGTGGTGTGCACCGGCTGCCGAGACAAGTCCCTTTGAAATTGGCGATGGAATATCTACTCACGGGTAAATCAATGACTGCGTCACGAGCGGTTGAAATTGGCATCATTAATCAGGCCGTACCGTATTCGGAACTTGACCAGGCAGTGGACGCTCTGATTGACCAAATCATGCTCGGAGCGCCGCTGTCGCTTCAAGCAACAAAACAAGCGGCGATGAGAGGACTTGATTCGCCGTTAGGCGAAGCGTTCTATGACGACTATCCAGCGGTTCGAGCGATGATGGAAAGTGATGACGCACGCGAAGGCCCGCGCGCGTTCGCTGAGAAACGAACACCTGAATGGAAAGGCAGATAACGTTTACAACTTTTCCTCGTCATCTGCCGAAGATTGGCCAAGAACAATGACACCCAAGGCGATGAGAACGACTGCCATGCCCACAAACTGAAGAGCTACAACCTCTTCTCCTAAAAACACCCAGGCCATAACTGTTGCGGTGACTGGAATAGCAAGTGTCAGTGTGGAACCGAGCCAAGCAGGAATTCTGCTGAGAGACCAGTTCATCAACATGTGAGAAGTGAAGCCCGGCCCTATCGACAAGACAACTAACCAGATCCAAGCATTGCCGGACGGCATATCGAAAACTTGGCCCGATGCTAAAGCGAACGGGGTCGCGAAAAGAGCGCAGATCAGAGCGGTCGCTCCGGTGTATTGCGATGACTCGATGTGCTGGCTGCTGAGTTTAGAAAAGACGAAATATCCGGTCCACGCTGCCACTGTTGCTACGGACAACAAGTCGCCCTTCGGGCTCCAGCCTTGAACCCCTGTAGAGCCGAACATCACTATCGCAACACCGCACATTGCTACCAGGGCAAGTCCCCAGTGGTGGCGTTTAGGTCGCTCGCCGAATAGTCGACCTGCGATCAGCAACATAATCAATGGCTGACACGATCCAATTACCGTTGCATTCGCAACAGTTGTTAAACGCAACGCCGAGAAAAAAAGCATGATGTCTGCGCCCAAAGAGATTCCGCCGCGCCATGAAAACTTCAGTGATTCTTTTCGAAGGGGAGTACCCCGAAGCTTTAGGAACAACAGCACGATGAACGCATAAATCCACATGCGCCAAAAAACAACGGCGAGCGCTCCGAGCTCAGTGATGCCTTTCGCTATTACACCTGAAGCTGCCCAACCAACCATTGCGACAGCAGCAGCTGGTATACCTCTGCTTGTGTGGTTCTGTGCCGTCACCCGAACATCGATTCTGTGAGGTGTCTCGCCGTCCCCCGGCGTGTCAGTTCAGGATGCCACTGAATAGGCACCGGTGTCTTAGAAAAGTGGCCAACAACTAGGTATTTGCCAATTTGGGGTGGTTGCGGAAGTGCTCCAATGCTTGCGGATCGTCAATGGCTTCAACATTTTT
>CEPK01031913.1_pt1 | contig 11443 bp, 2 predicted proteins | sample 356231 | NCBI WGS metagenome assembly CEPK01 (sample SAMEA2620259, study PRJEB7988) | marine metagenome | biome: marine biome (ENVO:00000447); feature: deep chlorophyll maximum layer (ENVO:xxxxxxxx); material: "saline water (ENVO:00002010), including plankton (ENVO:xxxxxxxx)" | depth 80 m
ATACCATCGACCAAGAATTTAGAGGTCGATGGTTCTATTATATTGGGCGGTAATACTGGACTTAGTGGACAGGTAATTGCTCGTACTACTAGTGGATTGGAGTGGGCTTCTGTACCACTAACAGATAATAATACAACCTACTTAGTTACTGCTAGGGATGGAGTTGCTAATCCTGTAACTGATAAGGTAATTAAATTACTTGCTAATGGTGGGTCTGATTCTGAAGTAGCATTGGTAGCAGGTACTAATGTTAATCTGACTAGAGATGGTGATAGAATAACTATCAACTCATCATATACAGACACTAATACAATAACTAAAGTTGGTGCTAATGGAGCAAACTATACTGATGGGGATGTAAGTATTATTGGTAGCGGTGCTACTACAGTTACCCAACAGGGTAGAACCATTACAATTAATTCATCTGATACTAATACAACATACACTGGAGTTAATGGTGTAAGTATTGGTACTGATAATAGAATTCAAATAGGACAACCAGTAGCAATTACTGATGCTGTACAGTTTGCACAAGTAGTAGTAACAGGTAACCTTACAGTACAAGGAAGTACAACCTATAATAATGTATCTGCAATATCATCTACTGATAAGTTTATAAATCTGAATGATGTATTGTTACCATCAGATAGTGCTGCTACTGGTGGTGGTATTATTCTTAAGGGTAACACTGATCATAGTATTCTATGGAGTAATACTTTTGATCGTTGGGATACTACAGAACATTGGAACCTTGCTGAGAATAAAGAGTATCAGATAAATGGATCATCGGTACTAGATTCTACTACATTAGGACCTAATGTAATAAACTCTAGTCTACAGACTGTTGGTATAATTTCTACAGGTGTGTGGAATGGATCCACTATTGGTGTAGCATATGGTGGTACTGGTGCTACTACACCTAATGAAGCATTGAATGCTTTCTTACCAGAACAAGCTGCTAATGCTGGTAAGTATTTAATTACAGATGGTCAGGATTCAAGTTGGTCTGCTATACCACCAACTTATTCTGGGTGGAATCTTACTGATGGTGTTACCGTTGCAACTATATCTTCTGGTCTTGGTGTAGATATTCGTGGGTCTGGTTCTGCTACTGTATCATTAGATAATGTTAATAGAAGGATTACAGTAGACTCCACAGATACACAGTACACTTATGTTGCTACTGATGGGTCTCTTGCTACAGAGAAAGTAATTAGATTAACTGATAGTAATAATAATATTCAGGATGTTACTATTGCTGCTGGTACTGGTGTTACTTTAACAAGGAGTTCTAACAAGTTAACATTATCTGTTGCACAGGATTTAAGTTCTTCTGCTAACCCAACCTTTGCTGCGTTAACAGTAACAGGAACATTACAAGCTGGAACTTTCGATGGAAGTGCTGCTGGTATGACTGGGTTAACTGGTGCTATCTCTGGTACTTATGGTAGTTCAGATCTCATTCCAGTCATTACAGTTGATGGTAATGGTAGGATATCAAGTATATCTACTTCACCAAACAACGGTGCTAGTGCTAGTACACCTTCTGCTGGTGGTTCCTCAAATTATGTACAGTATAATTCTAGTGGTGGTCTAGCAGGTAGTTCTAAGTTACAGTTTGAACCTAGTTCTGGTAGGTTAGAATTAACTGGTACATTTGATGCAACAACCATATCATCTACACAATTAACTGCTTCTGATGTTAGTGTAGAAAATTATTTAAAATTACCTGATAAGACAACTAGCCAGAGAGATGCTCTTGTAGTACAGAATGGTACTATAGTTTATAATAATGTTTCTGATACCATAGACATGTATCAGAATGGTGAGTGGAAGATTGTTGGTCCTATTACATTAAGTCTTGCTAAGTTAGGAGAACTACAGGATGTTTCTAGTCAAGAACCTACTACAGGACAAGTATTAAAGTGGAGTGGAAGTCAATGGGCTCCTGCTACTGATGCTTCTGGTGGTGCTGGTGGTGGAGGTGGTGTAGATCTAACAGCATTCTCTGTCTTTACTTTAAATCCAGATGCAGATACAAAATTAGTTTATGATGATAGTAATGGTGTATTTGCATACACACCACCAGATCTATCTTCCTATCTAACAAGTTATACTGAGACTGATCCTATATTTGTAGGTCATGCTGCTTATGGAATTACTAGTGCAAAGATTACTAACTGGGATGCAGCACATCAATGGGGTGATCATGGTACTCAAGGATACTTAACGACCATTACATCACAGAGTCTTGGTGATCTTTCTAATGTTTCTAATGTTGCTCCTTCAGATGGACAGGTTCTTAAGTGGAGTAATGCTCAGAGTAAGTGGGCTCCTGCTACTGATATAGCTGGTGGAGGTGGTGGTAGTGTAGATCTAACAGCGTTTTCTATTAGTACATCTAGTGTACCTAATGGTGGTGGATCATTAAGTTATAATAATAACACTGGGGTATTCACTTACACACCAGCTGCAGTCTTTGATGGTTCTTATTTAAGTTTAACTAATACACCATCCTTATTCTCTGGTAACTATAACGATCTAACTAATAGACCAACTGTACCTACTAACCTTGCTAGTATAACAGATGTATCTACTACTATTGCTGGTGCAACAGATGGACAGGTATTAACATGGAGTGATGGTGATAGTCTTTGGATAGCATCTGATCCTACTGGTGGTAATGAAGCAGACACACTTGATAGTGTTAGTGGTAGAGGATCTCAAACTAATAATGCAGTTAGTGTTGGTTCATTGACTGTATCTAATGATGGTACACTACCAGGATCTGTTAAGATAACTGATCATGGAGCATATTCATCTATAACATTCAGAGATAATAGTAGTGGAGCAGACAAAGCAGTAATAAGAAGTGATGAGAATAATTTATACATTACTACTCCTGATGTATTAAAACTACAGACACATACTGAATTCTCTACTGATGGTAGTGTTGAATTTAATAAGGGTGGTAATGGATCCTTTAAGATAAATGAAGTAACAATCTCAGGTGTAGATGGAGGGGCTGGACATGTTCTTACTACTGATGGATTAGGAAATGTTACCTTTGCTGCTATAACTTCAGCAGCTACTTCATCAGGTCTACATGAGGTTACTGTTAATGGTGCTACTACAAGTAATATTATTACAGTTGGTGGTTTAGATCTTAGTTCTGCTAATCATAAGATAAGACTCAATGCTGCTAATACATTCCAGATATTTAATGATGGAACTTATGATCAGATCTTTACTAGTGGTAATGATCTAAGAGTTTGGACTCAGAATACTGATCTATTACTAGGTTCTAATGGTGGTATTGTTAAGGTAACTGTTGATGCATCATCTACTGGTGATACGTTAGCACAGTTTATTAATGGAGGAGCTGTGGAGCTCTATCATAATGGACTGAAGCGTTTTGAAACTACGGCGACTGGAGTTTCTATTCCACAAGATCTTAATGTAGTTGGTAGTATCAAGAAGAATGGAACAGCATTTAGTATGGGTGATCTTGGTGATGTCTCCAATGTTACACCATCTCAAGGTCAAGTTTTAAAATGGGATGTTAATAACGCACAGTGGGAACCTGCTAGTGATCTTAGTTCCACTGGTGGTGGAGGTATGGCTCTAACAGATCTTTCTGTTACCACTATGGGTGCTGCTGGTGGAGGTGCTTTATCATACAACTATAATACAGGTTCATTCCAATTCACACCTGCTAATGTCTCTGCTACAGATACACTTGCAAGTGTTACTGCTAGAGGTGCTACTACTGCTGATCGTATAACAGTTAATGGTTTAGATTCTACTGATAATATTCAGTTAGCTGATGCTATAGAGTTGAGATTGGGATCCAATCCTACTACTGGTGACTTAGTTCTTAAGCATAGTGGTGCTTCTAACTTTATAACAAATCCTCAAGGACATAACTTAACTATTGATGGTCAAGGTGCTGGTTCTGTTAGGGCAGTGTTTAATCAAGGTGGTTCAGTTGAACTGTATCACACAGGAGTTAAGAAGCTTGAGACATCTCTAACAGGAATTACAGTTAGTGGTGAGATTACTACTAGTGCTGGTAGTTCTACTAATTGGAATGCAGCACATGGTTGGGGTAATCATGCTAGTGCTGGTTATTTAACAAGTATACAGAATCTTAGTGTTGATGGACTAGTTGATGTTGATACTTCAACTACTGCACCTACTACAGGTCAGATATTAAAGTGGAGTGGTACTCATTGGATTCCTGGAGATGAGGTAATACCTCCTAGTGGTGTAGAGATTGGAATGATTATCATCTGGTCTGGATCTGTTAGTAACATTCCTAATGGATGGGCAATATGTGATGGTGGAACATATAGTGGTCAGGTAACTCCAGATTTAAGAGATAGATTTGTTGTTGGTGCTGGATTAGGAACTGGTAATGGTGGTGTGGACATCTATACACCTGGAAATACTGGTGGATCTAAGGAATACAATCTAAGTGAGGCACAGATGCCTCAACATAAGCATAGTATAAATGATGCTGGACATACTCATACAGTTTCTGATAGTGGACACACTCATAATGTACCATCAGCAGATCATAACCATCCAGTTACCATAACTGATAATGGACATACACATGGAGTAACCATTAGTAGTGAATCACATACTCATGGTGTAACTGACTATGGTCATAACCATAGTATCAATGATCCTACTCATGGACACAGTGTTAATGAGTCTAGTCATAATCATGTCTTCCCAGGTGATGATCAATTAGCAAATGCTAATGGTGTTGGTGGATGGTCTAATAGAACTACTGGGTCATGGAATTATGATGCTATTAGTAATCTTGATTCCTCTGGTGGTCAGGTTTATCGTACAAGTGACCAGAGTACAGGTGTAGTTGTTAATGCTAATGGTACTGGAATAAGTATCAATAGTGATACTGCTGATATTAATATTAACTCTGATAGTCATGACCACTCAGTATCTGTTAATAATCAGTCTGCTTCAATAGCAGTTGGGTTGACTGCTGTTAGTCATGGAATTTCTGCTACTCAATCTAATACTACTGGTGTACAATTAGTCAATCAAGCAACTGGTATAACAGAGACATTGAATAAGGGTAGTGGTGCTGCTGTTGATAATCGTCCTCCATACTATGCCTTGTGCTATATTATGAAGGTATCTGATACCAGTGGATCGGGTGGATCTGGTGGTGGTGCTAATGTATCTACGTCTGATACTGCACCTGCTTCACCTGCTGATGGTGACCTCTGGTGGGATTCAAATCTAGGTAAACTTAAGATCTATTATCAAGATCCAGATAGTTCACAGTGGGTTGATGCTTCTCCACCATTAACACAGACAGACTATATTAAACTTAGTGATCTCAAATCAGTTGTTGCTGCATCTAGTGACTTCGCTGACTTCCAGACAAGAATCGCTGCTTTATAATCAATAAATACAATGGTAGGAGAATACTAAGAAATGGCCATTAATTTTCCCTCGACTTCGGGACAGCTTACTGATGGAAGCTTTACCCATACAAATGCAGGTGTAACCTGGTCTTGGGATGGGGTAACATGGAATGCTCTGGGTGTTTCTACCACTGGTGCAATAGAAACATTAGATTCTGTTACAGGAAGAGGCAATACAACTACTAATACATTAGTTGCTAATGGTGGTGTAGAAATACAGGCTGCTAATAATAAATTACAATTTGGTACTAACAATTTTCAGATCTGGAGAGATACTTCAACTGCTACCACAGTAAACTATATCATTGCACAAAGTGAACCATTAACAGTAAGAGGAAGCGAGTTAACATTACAAGCAGGTACTAACTCTTACAAAGCAATAGAAGCAGAGACTAGTGGTGCAGTTAAATTATATTGGTCTGCTGTAAACACAGGAAATCTTAGGTTAAGCACTACAAACACTGGTGTTGCAATAACAGGTGGTCTTAGTGCTACAGGAGCTGTATCAGGAAGTAATATAAATTCTAGCAATTGGGACACTGCATATGGTTGGGGTGATCATAGTGGACAAGGATACTTAACATCACTTGGTGCTGCTGCTGGTGTTACTACTCAGAAGATTACTCAGTGGGATACTGCATACGGTTGGGGAAATCATTCTGGCCAGTATATATTAACTACACATGCAGCAAACAGTGTAACTTCAACATATGTTAGTAACTGGAATACTGCATATGGATGGGGTGACCACAGTACTGAAGGTTATATAAAATCTAATGTTGGTAGTCTTACCATTGGTGGTGATGGATCTACTGGTGGTGTAACTATTTCTGATGGTAGTGTTGCTATAAGAACTGGTACTGGAAACGTAGCAGCAATTGATTTATATTGTGAGAGTAGTAATGCACATAAAGTTACTGTTAAAGCACCACCACACTCAAGTTTTAGTGGTAATGTTAACTTCCAGTTACCAGGAAATAATGGTACTAATGGGTATGTTTTAAAAACTGATGGTGCAGGTAATACAAGTTGGGCAGCACAGAGTGGTGGTATAGGTCTAGCATCATTATCAGTAAGTCAGTTAGCAGTTGGTACTGCTGGACTTACATATGATAATACTACTGGTCAATTCACATACACACCACCAGATCTATCTTCTTATCTAACATCATATACAGAACAAGATAATATTAATACTGTTACTGGTAGAGGTAGTACTACTGCTAACTCTGTAGTTTTTGGTGGAGATGGTACTACCAATGGTATCTACTTAAACAATGGTGTTATATCAGCAAAGAGTAGTACTGGTAATTCATCAAAGATTGAAATATATTCTAATAATAATAACCAGTATAAGGTAACACTTAAAGCACCACCTAGTACAGATTTCTCTGGTAACACAACCTTTACATTACCTGGAACAAATGGATCTAATGGACAGGTTCTTACCAGTGATGGTTCAGGAAATACAAGTTGGCAAACTATATCAGGCGGTGGTGGCGGAGCTAGTGTTACTGTTAATGATAATGCACCTAGTACACCTAGTAACGGTGACCTCTGGTGGAACTCTAACGCTGGTCAATTAAAGATTTGGTATGATGATGGTTTAGGTACTCCATCTGCTCAGTGGGTTGATGCTGCTGGTGGAGGTGGTAGTTCTGGTGGTACTGGTGTTACTCAGTATGCTGGTGTAGCAAACTTTCCTTCTGCTTCAACTAGTGAAGGACAACTAGCATATGCTAATGATGTTAATGCATTATATTATTCTAATGGTAGTGGGTGGTCATCTGGAAGAATAGTTACTACTAATAATACAACCTCTTCTGATTTCTCAACTCTGTTAGGAAATTATCAGAAGACATATGCATTCTCTATTAATGATCATACTGAAGGTACTACAGCACAGAATAGTAAAAGAAAGGTTATTAAGTTAGTAGATAATGTTGGAACAGATGCAGGTAAGTTTACAGTACATGCTAGTTCTGGTATAGGAATAGCAACTACTACTGATTCATGGAGTAATACATCTTTAGATCTAACTGTAGACCCTGCAACCGTTCATAACTACACTGTAGTTGGTGTTGATGTTCCTGCTGCTGCTGCCGATTCTATTCTTAGAATACAAGATTCTGTTAGAAATATTAGTAGTGATATTACATTTAAAGGTGCTGATGGATTAAAGGTAGAATATACAGATGCTAATACATTAACCTTTAGGAATGCTCCTACTGCTACTCAGTACACAGATGATATGGCGAAGGCAGCTGCTGGTGTTGCTTTGCAGAATGGTACGCATCAAAATATATCATTCACTTGGAATAGTGCTAACAAGACAATAGATGCTACTGCTAGTGGTGGTGGTGGAAGTGGTGGTAATACCTATGATCTTTCAGGTAGGAACACAACTGCTGCTAATGCTTTCATTGATCTTGTCCCTGCTACAGGAAGCACAGATAGTATAGAGTTTATAGGTAGTAATGGAACGAATGTTGTTTGGGATGGTCTTAATAATAGAATAACAATCAATAGTAAAGACTATACAGTAGGAGCTAATGCTACTGCTAGTGGTGGTGGAGGTTTATCATTAACTGGTAGCACATTTACATACACACCACCTAATCTGTCTAGTTTCTTAACATCTGTTCCTCAAGCATCAGCATCAGTTGTTGGTGGTATTAAAGTAGGTACTGGTCTTACTATGGATGCTGCTACTGGTGTTCTTAGTGCTAATGCTGGAGGATATACACTACCTACTGCTGGAACTGGTGCTGGTGGAGATCTTGGTGGTGTTAAGGTTGATGGATCTACTATTACCATTGATGCTAATTCAGTTATCAGTTCTTCAGGTGGATCAACTGTTCCATCTATAGGTACAGTAAATGCAACATCAACTAGCATTGCTGATAATGATCGTGGTGACTTAACAATTGTAGGACATGAAGGGTATGTCCTTTACAAGATAGAGTCATCACATGAAGCTTGGATAAGATTATATGTTGATGATACTACAAGACAAGCTGATAAAGATAGGAGTGAAGGACATGATCCAGCACCAGGTAGTGGTGTGGTAGCAGAATGTAGAACTTCTGGAGCAAATGAATCAGTTCTTGTAACACCAGGTGTTATGGGATTCAATAATGATAGTCCAGCAAGGACACAAAACATTTACGTTTCAATAAATAATAGAAGCGGTTCAGCCGCCACCATAACAGTGACCCTAACCGTTCTAAAAATAGGAGAGTAATGAAATGCCAGTTACAGCAGGAAGCGTACCAGTAAACAGTGGTAACCAGGGATGGTCCAATTCTGATGTAATGGATGCATTGGAATCAGTCTTTGTACAACTGGGTTTTCATGGTGGAGTAGCAAAGAATGGTGTTCCTGTTGCATGTCTGTGGCCAGGTCAGGATACCGAAGTTGCTGAAGCGGTTGTGACTCAAGCAAATGGAGCCTCTCCTTATCAAATCAATAGCAATTCATCAGACTATTACAGATGGGGAGAAGTTTCTGATGCAGTTCCTCTTTATAGTAGACAAGTTAGAGAGTTTACAGCAACTGCTAATGGTACTTCTGGATATTATATGCAGGAGACTTGGCAACCTACTGGTTGGAATGATTCTAATAATACATTAACAGTTCCTTTTAACTGGACTTTGCAGACAGGAAAAAAAGTTGTATTCATTCCTAGTGGTGGAGATTCTACTAATATTGTTGGTGGACTAACACTTAACACAGAATATTGGGTTATTCGTACAGATACTACAACCATACAGTTAGCATCTGATCTTGCTAATGCTAATGCAGGTGTTGCAATAGATTTAACTGCTGCTCCTACTGCTGGATGGGGAAGTACTACTAGGTTATGGGATCCACAGACAGGTTCAGAGAATGCAACGATTGAGACTTATGTTGGAGATCGGATAAACTTTACTACTCCTGGTGGAATGTATGTTTGTGAAGGTAATTCTTATGATAGTACGAAGGTACTTAACGCTACAAATTTTGATGCTGGTAACTTAGATAAATCAAAAATAGCTGGAATTAACTCAGGACTTAATAGTAATGGTGCTAATCAATTTACTTGGGATACTAATTACAATCTTCAATCAGAAGATAATACTGATGTAGAAAGTTATGATAAACCATCTACGATGAGACAAGGTAATGTTCATCAAGGGTGGGTGGATGTTAATATAGGAATGACAGGTGTAATACCTTACTATGGAGGTAGGGTAGTAGAGTGGTGTTATGCTAGTGATACTACTCCAGCTATGAAAGGAGTAGTTAAACTTCTTCCTTCTCTTAATACTAGTGCTACCCATCACAATCCCTATTGGAAAGTAACTATTCCAGGTACTGTTACTGGTGGTGGAGGATCTGGTAAAGATTTAAAGTTGAGAGTTCATAGAAGACATGCTGGAAGTAATAGTTCCTATCGAGGTCATATAGATTACATAGATGTTTGTAACTGTCCAGATGGGTGGAGTAGTGGTGCAACATTTACTATATCAGGAGCAGATATTGGTGCTTCGGATGTGTTTGGTCACACTACAGGAGATTATGATGTAGAGTTTGGTACTAATACTGGTGGTGCTGCTAATGCGTATGATGGTGTTGCTAGTATTATTTGTACAAATTATGGTGGTACAGCATCCTTCTATCAGAAGAATGCTAATGGTCACTATGCAGTTTTAAAACAACGTCATGATAGTTCTAAGATGTATGGTGATAGTTATTATCTTTTTAGTATAGATAAAACTTATCCTAATAGGATCGGTATTTGGGCTGGTGCATACTGGGAAACTCAGAATAGCAGAGGTACTGAGGCTAATCCTACTGCCTCAAATAGTGAACGAGGAATGTGGGGTTTCTTCGATGGAATACAAGGTTTGAATAAACAAGCATATAATTATCTTAATCCTTGGAGTCAAACTAATGGGACTTATGGAACATTCGCTAATAGTACTACACCAACTTCTTATCCATTGGAGATAAAATATTGGAGACCACAGTCACCACAGGATACTAGTTTTGCTGTGATATCTTTCTGTCAAACTATAGATGGTGAGAGTAAAGAATTCTTTACGTTTAGTTTGCCTAGTCCTAGTTGGGGAGCTACATCTCCAGGTGTAGACTTAGATCATTTGTATCTAGGACATGCTATTTTCTATGACCCATATATTAATAATACTTACTATCCTCAGATGGGAATTAATCTTACACATAAGATATGTGGTTATAGTAACAGTGAAAACGATCCAGCAGATGAAGTTGCTGATACTTATACTCTTACACAAGAAGCTTCTTATGGGTACATAAGGAATGCAGGAACTGGACATCCTTATATGTCTGATAGATATTATCCAAATGTTAACGTGAATAATGATGCAGATTATGATATAGTAACTTACTATAGAAATTCTACTTATGATCTTACACATTCATCTCAGAATTACTATCGACCAATCAAGGGACTTCCTCTTCTTAACTGCTTTGCACCTTGTCCATATTATATGAGTGATGATTTTGTAATGATACAGGTAGAAGATTCACCACAGCTTACTGAATTTAGATCAGGTGATACTATCACTGTTAGTGGTAGTGAAAAGTATGAGGTTATAGTTGCTGGTTACAAGCAAGGACTGACTAGTATTGTTAATCTAAAGAATGGAACTACTGGTGGTGCATGTCTGGCTATGTTATTCTGTGCGAGGACAGTAGGATAATGGCTGAACTCTTTCCATCTATCGTTAACATAAGTACTGTTGACGTTTCAGAAACAACCCATTCTGATACAAATAAAAGATTGAAACAGATTTCAAATAGTAATTTACTACAAACCTATTTCGATTCTGTTAACAGACATACTATTACTCCAAGGGTTACTGATTATAATCTTGGAATAACACCACCAGCTGATGAAGTAATTGGTAAAGGTAGGAGACCTGCTTATGGTCTACAATATCCTCGTGGATATTATA
>CEPK01032439.1_pt1 | contig 11436 bp, 12 predicted proteins | sample 356231 | NCBI WGS metagenome assembly CEPK01 (sample SAMEA2620259, study PRJEB7988) | marine metagenome | biome: marine biome (ENVO:00000447); feature: deep chlorophyll maximum layer (ENVO:xxxxxxxx); material: "saline water (ENVO:00002010), including plankton (ENVO:xxxxxxxx)" | depth 80 m
CGACTCTGGGATTCGAGCAATTTTTGGACCGGGAACCCAATCATCATCAATATTGAGCTTCTTGGATTCCATTGAGGAAAGAAAGGACTCCGGCGAACCCGTAGGAATCGGCGAAGATTCTAGTTGGCACTGGGGTGAATGACATCGATCTACTCGCACTCGCACTTGAAGGCGATCGCAGAAGCCTTGCAAGAATGATTACATCAATAGAATCAGGAGAAAGGGTCAATCTTCCCAAGCAAAAAAACCACTGGACCCTTGGCGTCACTGGGCCACCAGGGGTCGGGAAGTCAACATTAATCGGATCTATGACTGAATATTGGGTCGAAAATGGTGAGAAGGTCGCAATTTTGGCTATTGACCCATCTTCCCCAATTTCGGGTGGCTCATTATTGGCCGATCGCCTTAGAATGGGAAGCGTTGGAACCAATAATTCCGTGTTCATCCGCTCTATATCTTCAAGCAACAATCCTGGAGGCTTTTTTCCTTTTCTCGATGATATCATTTCACTACTTTCAAATTGCGGTTGGACTAGGATTGTAATAGAAACAGTCGGTTCTGGACAATCAGAGATACGGGTTGTCGCCTTTGCCGATCGAATATTACTGGTTGACGGACCCGATAGAGGCGACATCATTCAAGCAGAAAAAGCCGGAATTCTCGAGTTATCTGATGTAGTGGTAATCAATAAGTCAGACCTCCCCACTGCAGAAAATACAGCAAAAATTCTCAGAGAGGGTTTGGAATTAGGCGAGTCCCCAGCTCCGCAAATTCATCTCGCTTCTGCATTAGATGGTTCGGGAGTACCTGAATTGGTAGAAACATTAGAATCAATAATCACTCACAGCGACCGACAAAAAATTCGAATTAGGGAGTTATTATTGGCCAACTGGGACTCACTATTACTTAATCACCCTGAAATGGAACAAAATTTGCAAAAATTAAGTGACGGTTCAAAAACTATGACAGAAGCAATACAGGATATGGCTTCTACACTGTCCCTTGGAGGGGATTGATTTGAACTCCGAATCGACAGACACTCTGATTGATCACGTTGGCCACTCCATTGGCGGTTTTGGCGGGCATGCTTTCAGGCGAGCTACACACGTCTCAATGGGGGCGATTCCGTACCTTTTCTATAACAATGGAGACGAAATCTCCAGTGTCTTTTCCCTGAACCCAAATCAGTTTGTTAGTGCCGTATGCATTTCATTAATGCTACTAGAGGGCATAAGGTTACGATCAGGAATAGTAATTGTTGGGCAGAGAGAGTATGAGTCAGAACAAATTTCCGCTCTTGCATGGGGGGCCCTTGCCGTTTCTATAGCTCTGTTAATCTCTCCAAATCCAGGTGAAGAGGGCCTTAGAGCCGGCGCGTTCGGTATTCCAATTATTCTTGGATTAACCTTTGTCGACCCCATTATGGGGGAAGTCAAAAGGAAAAAGCAGGATTTGAGAATGGCAATCATTGTCGGAATGCTTGCCTCCTATTCCATCTGGATTGGATGTCACTTCTGGATAGGCACTAATCTAGTGGCAGCCGCCCTATTGGCGCCACTTACGGTTGCTGGCGAGCTTCCAAGGACCAAATTGATCGATGATAATGCAACCATGGTTCTTTTCCCACTTGTAGGGGCAATCCTGTTATTCCCATTCTTGTGACCCTCTTCTCCCGTCATCTTTACATCCCCTTGGCTCTTCATGTGTCTGAGAGATATGTCAAGCGACAACGATGGTACCATTGATGAGGGGTGGGAGGAAGACTCACTCAAACAAAGCACATACTTATTCATCTGGGCATTAGCTTCAGTCGCTTCGTTGGCAATTTTCGTCAAATACTTCTAATTCATGCGCCCAATCGGTGATTTAGTGTGTGGAATTTCGGGAATTTTTGGCAATAACTCCCCCGAAGCTATCGATGAGATGGTTAGGTGCCTAGCACATAGAGGTCCTGATGGCAAGGGGCACTTCGTTGAAAATCTTGCAAGTGGCACGATTTCCCTTGGCCACTCCAGGTTGGCAATTCGGGATATCTCCGGCTCTTCTCAGCCAATAATCAGTGAAAAAGGAAGGGTGTTAATTCAAAATGGAGAAATATACAACTCTGACACACTTAGGGAATCGATCACAGGGTATAATTGGACTACATCCGGGGACTCCGAAGCAATTTTGGCCCTTCACGAAATGCATATGGGCAATTTCCCGAAACACATAGCTCCTGTATCTGGAAAGTCCCTTGGTCACATACGGATATCCAATTCTGCTTCAGAAAACGGAAATCCCGCTGAGAAGCATATTTCTTGGGTCTCCAGATTAGATGGAATCTGGGGGTTTGCACTATGGGACCCTTCAATTCAAGAGTTGATACTTTGTCGGGACCCATTGGGTGTAAAACCACTAATTCGGCATGTCCTTCGAGAAGGGACTCTAATTTTTGGATCAGAAATTAAAGCATTCCATGGCCACCCTGAATTTACTCCTATTCCGGACCTGGGGGCGTTGGCGTTAAGATTAGCCTACGAATATCCCTTGGACAGATCAACACTATTCAGTGGAGTTACCAATGTCGGACAAGGCACAATTGAGACATGGGGATTGGATGAGGGTGGTAATGCAGTATTGACTGGAATAACCACTTACTGCTCAAGTGCTTTCCAACCATCGAACTCCCCACATGACCCCAATCAATCTGGATTGCTTTTAGAATCACTTAGGGAAGGAGTTGCAGATCGAATGGAATCCGAAGCACCCTTGGGACTAGTTCTTTCGGGGGGCCTCGACTCTAGCCTAATCGCTGCGTTGGCAAAGGAACATTCTGAAGAACATTCTAACGAAACCCCCGAATGTTGGACGGTTGCCGGAAGTGAAGACAACCCTGATTTGCAAGCGGCCCAATTGGTCGCCAAAAGTCTGGACTTATCGCTAAATTCGAAAATAATTTCTGAAGATGATATGTGGAAGGGCTTGCCCAGATTCGTTTGGAATGGCGAAGATTTAGATTTGACAGTTTTCTTCTGGCAACCTCTATTTGAAAAAATGTCAAAAGACGTCAAAGTGGGTATTTGTGGCCAAGGTGCAGATGAACTTCATGGTGGCTATTCTAGGTACAGGAACCTCGCAAAACATTCGGAAATAATTCAGAATAGAATGGATCAATATGATGGTTGGAGCCAATTCCAACCTTTCTGTGGACCTGCACACAATTGGATAGATGACAATTTCTCCCCCAAACAGCATTTTTCAGACCTTCCTAAAACTTTGCAATTCGAGCTAGACAGGGGACAGCTAACTAATTTTCAATTAAGATTGGCAGATAGGCACGGGATGGCCACAGGACTAGAGTCAAGGGTGCCATTCCTTTCTAAATCACACAGAGAAGCCTCATTTTCAATATCGATGGATGGAAGAATAAATGGAGATTTTGAGAAGATCGCACTTAGGGAAGCCGCTTCAAAAACTAAGCTACCTGAGAAAATCGTGTCTAGGCCAAAGATGCCTGCGGGCACATTGACTACTCCAGATCATATTCAATCACTGATCGATGAATTAACACCTCATGCGATGGAATGGGCCGATGACTATGGAAAATTAGCCCCATTGCTAAACAAACAACCTGATATGGCCATTGGGATTCGTCTATTTCACTCACTACATTTCACAGATTCAAGGTATAACAATAGTTCTGGTGACATATTTTCTTTGGTTGAGGATGTCGGTCACTGGCCTTGAATGAGCCACTACCAATTATGGCCCTCGTGTTCTGCTTCCATTTTGATGAGCCTCAATTTTGTCCTTGAACCACCCTCTCCGCTGTAATTTCCAACCTCTCCGTTGCTGGAAATAACTCTGTGACAGGGCACTAAAATGGGCCATGGATTTTTTGACATCACACCCCCTACTGCCCTGGAAGAGTTTTGATAACCAGAAAGAATGCCTAGCTCGTCGTACGACACGGTCTTTCCATATGGCACCTGCTCCAAAAGAGTAGTGATAACATCCGAAGCGAACTCACTTAATCCATCTTTGTCTATGGGCGGAGTCTCGATTATTTCCCCCATAAAATATCCATCAAACCAATTCTTTACCCACTCTAGAACTTCGATATATTCACATTTTCCTGAGTCGGATATTGCCCCCCAACCAGTTCCTTTAATGGAATGAAAATCAGAAATAGCATGCATTTCGCCTACTGGGGTTCGAAAGGAAATTGCCCGTTTGTTATCAGAAATAGATCCTAATTGGCCCCCAAGGCTACTCATCTCCGTCACCTGACATTTCTTCCATTCCTACAATTTCGTAATTCGATGGAAATAATGCAATCACTATTCCCCCAATTATACAAGCTAGACCAAACATGAATGACTGCTTGACAATCATCAACTCAAGCCCAATCACAAAAAGTACCAATCCACCAATATTGGAGACCCATACAAGAGTTTTGAATGTAGAAAGAGAAACCCCACTGGTCTTCGCTGTTCTTCTAGGGCCGAACTCAGCACCGAATCTAATTGGATCGCTTTCTTTCATCCCATCACCTGTCAATCATAATTATTGCATCGGTAGGGCAAGCCAACACACATAGCTTGCACCCGGTGCATGGATCTCGCAAGACCTTGGCCTTTTTATTCACGTCTACTTTCATTAGAGGACTTGCCAAGGGCTTGTCATAGAACTCAATAGCATCATCTTCACAAGCGATAGTGCAATGATCGCAACCTATGCAAAGCTCCTCCTTGACCCACGCAACGACTTCTTCGCCCTCCCTGATCTTTGCACTCTCCTCTGCTCTTGCGGAATTCATTAGAAATTTGATCCGATCCCTTTCGCTTTCCCTTCTTTCCAACATATCGCGAATGTCAGTCATAAGAAGCTCTCATGCTCACCTCTGGACTCCCATTTTTAATGATAGTGAGTTTAATTCCTATTCATCCTGCGACCCTTGTGGGTAACCAGAATGTAAATTGGACTTCAAATCCAATGGCATGGTTGGGGATTCTGCAGGGAGCAATAATTTGGGCTTTCATGGCCTTTTTTTTAGGATTAGAGGTCGCATGGATTTCATTTGCTTGCGGTGGATTGATCGGATTTTTCCTATTTCTAGTCGGTCTTGGTTATGAGGATAAAACATTCATAAATGCAAGTGTGGCGGGAATAGCTCTAAACTGCGTGCTTTCAGTATTTTCTGCATTTTTAGCATTCAACTAGTTACTTCCCTTGGATTCATTGATCTGTCTAGCTAGGAAGCTTACGATATCCAATATTTCGAAATCGTGCCTGGGATCCCCCTCAAATTTTAGGCATTCGAAGTGACTCACGCACTTAGGGCATGAAGTTAGCATGATATCGGCGCCAGTAGCCATCACTTCGTCAAATCTCTCCAGCCTGAGGGCCCTGCTATTTTCATTGCATGCCATCATGCTTGAAACGCCACAGCATAGCGCATCCTCACCTGCATGCTCCATTTCAACCAAGTCCACTCCTTCAACAGATTTGACCAGGTCTCTGGGTTCATCATAGATGTTCATCTGCCTCCCCAGCCTACAAGGATCGTGGTAGGTGACAGTGACATCTTCTTTGGTCTGCAACTCCATATCAAATCCGTTTTCAATAAGGAACTCGGTAGTATGCATGACCTTCATGTCTTCCAGTTCGTAGTCTAATGCAAAGGTACGGAAGCACTCAGCACAAGAAGTTACAAGGGTCTCAATTCCACTTTCTCCTAACTTTTTTTGATTGTAAGATTTCAATTTTTCAAAAACTTCATTCATACCTTGCCATTTCTGATCATGTCCACAGCACTTGAGGAAGTCCCTTCCGAGATATGTAACCTCCTTTTCCATTTCTTCAAAAATTGTGAATGCAGCTGTTGTCGTGTCTCCCAGATCCATTTCTCCGTGATTCAGATGACTAAAAATCATCTCTTGGTCAATGTAGTCTACACATCCAGGGTAATAACCAACGGAGGAGTCAATCGGGTATTGTTCCACAGGTATGAAGGAATCATCGGCATCTTCTTCTGCCTCAGCAGCAAGAACTGCCTGAAGGACTGTATGCGGAATTTCAGCCGCAGGAGGGCCACCCACCATCAGATTCCTCCTTATGTCGATGTATGAGTCATAGTCTACCAATTGTGGACAGGCATTTGTACAGGCTGTGCAAGTAAGACAAGAATACAGTGGCACCCCATCATCCTCATTGTTCCAAGTATTGTAAATGATGTTCAGTTTGTCACCAGCATTGAATAGTCTTACCGGGCATGCATCATCGCAGAGATCGCACCCATAGCATTTGTTCATTTCCCACTCATAACCTCTAGCCATGCTTCTCATAAGCATGAAAACCATTGCGCCAACACCAAGACATGGAATGAACATGGAGTAGATTAGTTTGGCATCCAGACTCATTGGATTTTTGTGATATGTTGGGTTGGCGAGTGTCATACCTGCTAATTTGTCAGATGAAAGTGTATTTCCTTCCCTAATAAGCGCAGTTCCGTCTTCGGAGATCAATAGGGGCTGATAAGCGACGGCCGAAAAGTCACCAATCATGGACACAGTTTCGTTAACTCCCACAGAGTTAATTGTAAGTGAAAAAGTGTAGCTCTGTCCTGAATCAAGGTAAATTGTTGCCGCCTCACAGCTTTCTCCAGAGTTTTCCCACAGTACTTCTCCCAATGAATTGGTTAGAACCATACTAGTTTGATGCGTTCCAGAGTTTCTCGGTACGGTTCTGAAGTTGCAACTAATATCCGCTGGAAGTGGAGAGACACCAAGATCCTCTACCTCGAAGGTTCTTTCCTCTGTGATTGCAATGGAATCTTCACCAGCCAATCCGGTATAATTCAGCGAACCGCCGCCATAGTTTCTGGAAGTTTCAGAATCTGCGTGGCCATTTGCATCACTGAAATCGATTATTTCCAATCTAGTTGGCTGATAAATCCCCCAGTCGACCCAATACATAGCCGGAATCACACAAAAATCTGAGAACTCATCACCATCATGAAGTGTGTGCCAAACCTCCAGTTCACTGGTTTCTGAATAGGGTAGGCACCTTTCTTCCCAATAGTCCCAGTGGCTTTCTACGTCAAATGTGGCTACCTTTGTAATGGTATCAGCGGGCTGAGCCCTGAGTCCATCTAGTTGCTCAAGCTTATCTTCTGCTTGATATTCCCAGAAACCCATTGTTCCTAGCCCTCTTTGATTCCAGAAACCATTATTGTACATCGGCCAAGTCACGCTACAAATCAAAACTGTGGCAAGCAATGTGCCAATTGCCACTTGTTTACCCATCATCGGAGTCAGTCTAGCCCCCATAGGGCCAAGCAGGAACTTTCTAGTGGCGAAGTACAAGACTGCGAAAATAAATATCCCTGTAAGGATCCATGGGACAGCATTGAAGATTTCAGCGGTCCAGGGGGATTGCGTGCCGCATTGAAAATCAGTCGAATGTCCAATCCAACAGTAATCCATGCGATTCTTTGCATATAACTCTAGGAATATGTTGATTGAAAAAACTGAGATAAACCAAACGTGTGCAAGGTATGCGGCCCCAGCTGATGCAAACCAAGGATCTTCTACACCTCTCTTTTCCCTTTTTCCAATTATGAATGGGGGAAGTGCTAGAATTCCGACCGGTAAACCTGTAATGGCAGCTCCCCACCACCCCGCATTCCAAGAAATGACGGGTTGACCGAAAAACTCCCCTATTGGCCCTGCAGGAATCACGAATTGAGGTAGATACTCGCCCCATCTCAGGTAACCATACGAAAATAGCACATACCAATCAGGAAAAACGAAACCAGCCTGGGCATATGGATCCGCGGCATTATGTAGGGGGGGAGGAATCAACCAGGAGTAGAATGCAATAACCATGATTATAGCGGCGAAAATAATTGAGTCCCTTAGGACCTCTGTAGGCCAGAATGGATGCCCAGTGAATACGCGCCTTCTTTCCTCATCAGCCTCTAGCAACTGCTCTTTCTCAGAGACATAAGTATCTGCAATCCTTCCAAACCTTTCTAAAATTCCCATATTTTTCTCACCTCAATGCGGTTCAGCGATTCCTTGTACCCAAACTATGAACAGATGTGCTAGAATCAGTGCGGTAACAATTACGGGCAAAACAAATACGTGTAGGAAGTACATCCTCACCACGGTTTGACCCGTAAGTGTCGTCCCCCCAAACAGTGCATTCGCCATCCACTCGCCAATCAAAGGAGTTGCATTTGCCATATTGATCCCAATAGTTGCCGCTCCGAATGCTAGGCTATCCCATGGTAGCAAATATCCCGAATAGCCGAAGAAAATTGTGAAAAACATCAGTGCAACCCCAATCAGCCAATTCAACTCACGAGGATTTCTATATGCTCCAGTAAAGTAAACTCTACACATATGTAGGAAAACTGCGGCCACCATGAAATGCGTAGTCCAATGGTGCACTGATCTAATTATGTAACCGAAGGGCAGCTCAAGCATGATGAATTCCATGGATGCATATGCTGGCGTTGGATCTGCATCCAAATCTCCACCTGGGACGTAGTAAAAACCGAGAATGGTACCAGAAATCACCAAGATGATAAATGCTAGGAATGATATTCCTCCAAGGCAGTAGAGGGGGTACCAATACCAGATTATCCTTAGTTTATATTTCTCTGCATGGGTCAGTGGCATCTGTCGATGCATGCTGTGATATGCATCTCTACTCATCCCCCAATAATCTTGTATTCTGAACCTAGTGTCAAGCCATGAAAATGCCCATAGAAACATCTTTTCGGCTAGACCCATATTGCCAGCATTAGTTTCCACGGCTCTCAAAATATCCTTTCTCGGCATATCGTCTCTCTCTCTTCTGAGAGTGAAAGCCACAATTACCACAACGATGGCTATGAAAATCCAAAGAAACCAAAATTGCATCATATGTATTCACCTATCCGCAGAAAGTATACCAGTCTTTGAAGTCCGGAAGAGCCTCTATTACATCACCATTGATGTTGAATGGAATCAGTGGCATACCATAGGGGGCAGGGCCCCCAGTTCTCCTTACTCCAATGAAATCGAACTCGTCTCCAGTTGACCTATTTCTGGAGCGATTTTTCTCTATCACAGTTGGGTCATATCTACTCGAATGACAGATACAGAATAGTTTGTTTCCACCTGCATCAGTGCCACCAGGTAGCCAGTTGTCAGCAGTAAAGTCGTTACTAACCAGTTGCCAACCGGGAATGCAGCAAAGATGGGGGCATCTGGCAAAAATGATAATCAGGTTGTCATGGATCGACAGGGAAGAGTATTCTTCATTTTCATCTATTTCGAATCCTGATCCAACGTATTCCCCAGCTTCTGTGAATCCATCCTGAAACTGGAAGCGCGGTACATTTTCGGTTAGGGGCTCGTTCTTATTCTCTTCATGGGGGACATATGTGGCAATCACAGGCAAGCCAGACCAGAGTCCGGCTGCTGCTGACATTCCAGTAACAGACTTTGCTGCCTCGTCTACAAATGCTTGCTTTGTCATTGCCTGACCATCCAAATTTGCGTACCAAACATCAGCACCTTTTGGGGCATAGAAAGTGATAGCGGAATCAGATCCCGAAGAGCTAGCCTGACCCATCAAGAATGATGCAAAACCAACACTCCCAAGACTCGCCATTGTGATGAATCCTGCTGCTGTGTTGAATGAAAGACGCATGAATTGTCTTCTATCTATTGAGCCGCTCTTTTCATCGACACCATCGTTGGTGCCCTCCAATGGTTTTAGTCTGAATCTTCTGGACATGATTAAGCCTCATATTGTTGCCAAGCTTCTGTGTCATTCTGGGTGATGAATTTGTTCCTTCTGTGTTTTACGATAACAACGTCGGGCAGTACGTATTTCAGATACACTATTCCCATGATGATCAGTGTCAGCAAGGTCATCGCCAGGTTGAAAGCAAGTAATTGTTGGTTCCAATGATTGTATAGGCCGTACGATAGAGCGCCAGCCCAATAAAGGGTCCAGAACAAACCCCACAATCCTACTAATATAATCAGCCAAGAATCGCCTGATGGCGAGATGCTTGCTCTAACAACCGAACCCGGTTTAGGCTCATTGAAGACTCCATGATCAACAGCAGCAACATACGCTTCTTCCGTAATGTCGACTCCATCTAGCAACTTCCTAGCGTCATCAAGATCAACTTCTCCTGATTTGACTTGCCTGAGTAGCTTCATTACTGCATCATCTTTCATATTTGATCGCCCCTCCTTAGATGCTTTATTCTCAGTTTCAAAAGGTTACTTCTACCAGAATAATGCCTAGAAAAGCCATACCTTAGGAAAAGACCGCAAAAGAGTATCACCAATGCAACCGCTCCGAAACCCAGTAGTCCTAACCAGTGTGCTTTGAGCTTAGCACCCATGTGATGCAAGTCTACTTTCTCTTCAATAGGGGAGGGGGGATTGATGTCTCCATTTCCTGAAAATATGGCTCTTGTTCGTCCATTATCCTCGCCCTCATCGACTGAGGCAGTAAGTCTATTCCATTTGTCTAGTTCTGAAGGTGCCATGTCGCCGTTCACAGAATTGCCAGCAAGCCAAAATGTAACAGGGCCACTACCCTCTGTTGGAGAAATCCAGTTAATGTGCCATGTCCTGTCCGGGGTAGCTGACCCAGCTCCCGTATGGGTCATGGTGCTGGTATCGCCCTCCCAATTCTGCACTAGTCCATCAAATTCGGGACCAGGGGTAAATTCTCCTAGGCTGGCCTTCATTGAGAATCCCCCAGTGTATGATTCTGGGTCAATCTCAGGACCTCCAATAATCTGTATTTTCATTTGGTATTCCTTTCCACTTTGGTAATGGTAAGGAATCCCATCAAGAATGATTGTAACTGAATTATCTGGTTGGGCAGAGTGGCACGTGCAGCCAGCCATTGGCACCTCCCCTTTCCCATCGGCATCGCCTCCAATGCCCAGATGGCTTCCTTCTCCAGATGCGGCCAAAAGTGAAATGATCAATCCAACAATCATCGCCTTTTGCGGTGAAATCTTTGCTCTCTTCACAGTATCCACTCTTTAGGTGTACCATTCCACATAAAAGGGGGCTATTAACGTTCCACTCTAGACCTGTCAACACCTGTCGAAAGAAACCAATATCTTCGATAAGTATCAAACAGTTGACATCATACGAGAGCTATGCCGGAGACGCATTGGAAGAATATATATGACCTCAGTGAAGAGCAATATGAGAAACTAGAGTCAGCTGAGGATTTTATGGATATGATGCAATTAGACAAAGCCGAAAACCTGCTCCTGTCAATGCTAGATGAAGATTCTAAATTGGTACCCGTATTGAATAACTTGGGACACTTGTACGGAAGGCACTTATCCGATTTTGAAAAGGCAATCGAATATTACGATAAGGTACTGGAGATTGAGCCCGATAACGCTTGGGCCATGGA
>CEPK01169774.1_pt1 | contig 11418 bp, 11 predicted proteins | sample 356231 | NCBI WGS metagenome assembly CEPK01 (sample SAMEA2620259, study PRJEB7988) | marine metagenome | biome: marine biome (ENVO:00000447); feature: deep chlorophyll maximum layer (ENVO:xxxxxxxx); material: "saline water (ENVO:00002010), including plankton (ENVO:xxxxxxxx)" | depth 80 m
TACCTTTCACTCGAGGAGGATCTCCGAGAGAGCGATGAGGATGTCGTATCCCTAATGTTCGCCGAATCCATCAATGTCGAGATAAATCGTGAGCTCCTTTCAAGCGCATATCTCATTCTTCTAATGGGAGTTGCAATCATAGTCTTACTCTGGGCTAGTCTTAGAAGGGCCTCTGACGTAGCCATAGTTGCAACCAGTCTGGCGTTATCTCTGGTCTGGATGTATGGGCTCATTGGCTGGGCAATAATTCTAGGAAAGTGGCTAGATAACGAAGTAATTTTCAGGTCACAATTCTCTAATCTCTTACCAATTCTGATATTGGCTCTAGAAATAGATGACAGTCTCCATAGCTTACACAGATACAAGGAAGAGAGGCGTGCTGGAAAGTCCTCTGAAGAAGCAGTTCACAAGGCTATCAGCAAGGTCGGTCTTGCAATAATGCTGACTTCGGTCACAACTATTGTGGCTTTCATGGCTAACATGACATCGAGCATAGCAGCTCTGAGATCATTCGGAATTGAGGCCGGTCTTGGGGTTTTATGTGCATTTTTCCTAACAGGTCTCTGGGTCCCTCTCTGCAGGCTGGAAATCGATAATTGGCTCGATTCAAGAGGGAAGTTGGAGGAAGAACCCAAGGACGTAGTACATATGATCCCCAGCACATGGCTATCAAATGTTGCCACAATATCAGCTAGGTATTCTCCTGTAGTTGTGGCTATTTCCCTCTTGATTACAATTTTCGCTACGCCAATCATGCTGAACCTAGAGGGCGATTTCCAAGTTGAAGATTTCATCGAAGAGGACTCGGATTTGGCAGTAGGAGTTGGACTCATAAATGAGAGATTCAGTGATGAGGGTGAGCCTGCATACATCATGATTGAGGGCAATATTTCCAATCCATTGGTTCTGGATGCAATCGAAGAATTAAGGGAAAACATGAACTCACATGGCCCCGATGACCCTGATCAAATTTCCAAGATGCCAAACGGACAAGTTGAGTTGCTAGGAATAGACCTGATGCTTTGGTACGTTAGGGCTGCAATGGCTTGGAATCAAACACCATTCGAAAATGCTGGTTGGGACTTCGAGTCTAGAGACGGAGGCATTGGATGCGAAACACTTCAAATTCCGAATAGAGATATGGAATTCATATCCGTTCCATCGGTTAAGGATAGTACTTGTCTAAATTTCCTATACGGATACATGGTTACTAGAGGGGTTCCTGCAAGCGGTGGCTACCCCTCACTGTCAACCAGCATTGTTGGAGAGTTCATTCAAGTAGAGGAGGAGCTGGACTTTGATAGGCCATGGTTAACGAAATCAGGAGATATTCCTAGATATCCTAGAACAACACTCAGATTCGGACTATCTAGCCCTGAGCAGTTCGCATTGGTAGAACCAGCTCTAGAGCAACTGGAAACCGATATGTCTCCTCTTCAGAATCTTTCCATTACCCATATCCATAGCAGGGGAAATCTCGAAGATGCATTCTCTGATCCGGAGAACCCTATCAGTTGGGCTATACCATCCGGCGAACCAATTATTCGATTCGTTGCTGCAGACTCAATGCAAGATGACCTTCAAGACACTCTATTGCTAGGGGTGATATTCTGCATTATTGCTCTCTGGTGGGGTTTCCGAGAAGAGACGCCAGTTTTCGAAAGAATCAAGCAAGAGAGCAAGAAACCACTCAGGTTTGCTTCTAGAATATTAGTAAATGTGGTAATACTCTCCTCAATCTCCTACCTGCTGGTTGGTGAGGGTTATGTGCCTGCATTAGCCTTTGTTGCACTCATCCTATCACTCATTTGGGGTACTAGGCCGTTTGCTCTAGCTTCAATTACGACAGCCCCCATATTACTGATGATCATCTGGCTTTATGCAATTGTTGGCATAGCAGGCTACGGGCTAAATATGGTGACGGTCTCTATTGCTGCTATCTCCCTTGGCGTGGGAATAGACTACGTAATACACGTGGTTCAGAGATTCAGAGAGGAAAAGAAGAGCGGGGAGGGCACTCTTACTTCAATTGCAGCGGTAGGGGGTGCTTCTGGAATTGCTCTGTTCGGATCAGCAGTTTCAGATATTACCGGATTCATGATGATTAACCAATCTGAAATGGGATTCTTCTCAACCTTCGGACTGTTCTGTGCTGTAATGATTGGCCTGTCACTGATCGCCAGCTTGGTTCTAGCACCTGCTGTGTTGGCCCTCTCTCACCCGGACAGCAGTTTGTTTGGCGGACGAGTAAATACTACTGTTCCCTAGAACTTCCAAACACCCAGAGTGTCTCTGAGAGCCTTCTCCAAGTCTGTATGCAGAAAATCATAGCCTTCTTCCAATAGGCGATTGGGCAATACCTTCTGACTCTCCATTGTCAGACTTACCCCCATTTCTCCGAAAAGGGCCTTTATTGCCAATGCCGGTAGGGGCAATATCGCTGGTCTTCTAAGAACTCTTCCTAGAACCTTAGCAAACCTTCTCTGTCTCACAGGATCTGGAGATGTGAGGTTGTAAACACCATCGGATTCCCGCCTCATCAATAGGTGATGAATCGCGTAAATTTCATCATCTAGCGAAATCCAAGACATCCACTGCTTTCCTCCTCCCATGGGGCCCCCGGCACCGATTTGGAATGGCAATAGCATTTTGCCCAATGCGCCGCTTGTAGCAGTCAGAACTATCCCAGTTCTTAGAAAAACAGTCCTTACCCCTGCATTAACTGCTTCAGAGGCTGCAGATTCCCAATCGATACAAGTTCTAGGAAGGAAGCCGCTCCCGCTTTCACTTTTCTCGTCAAGCTCCTCTTCCCCTCTGTCACCATACCATCCGATTGCGCTTGCCATGATCAAAACTTCCGGTTTTTTCCTCATTTTCGAGATAGCATTAGAGAGTAGAGTAGTACTCACCACTCGGGAATCACGAATCGCTCTTTTTCGATCTGAGCTCCATCTCTTGTCTCCAATTCCTTCACCTCCAAGATGAATAATTGAGTCGAAACCTTCGAGAATATCTGGATCCAGATCTCCAGATTCCGGATTCCAGAACAGCTCATTTCTCCCCTTCTTAGTTGACCTCCTGACCAACCTCCATACTTCATGACCTCCAGTATCCAAGAAGGCCACTAGCTGAGTTCCAATAGTTCCAGAAGACCCCGCTACCAGAATCCTCTTTCTAGGCAAATCAGAGAATTTGGAATGATGAGACAAATCCCTCTGTAGACGCAGCTCTCTGGCCTTGAACATCTGGGATATTCTCCCTCTCACTAGAATGCCCCCCAACATCCTATCAGCCAGATTACCTAGGGCCCCGAATGGAACCTGATAATTTACCTCGTCGATTACCTTCGTTAAACCCCCTTCCTCGACTAGGTGGTGGTCATGATTCCATGACCAGAATGGCCCCTTAACCATCTTGTCAGAGAAGAATCTTGGTGGTTCGTATCCAGTGTGTTCTGCGATCCAGGTCATCTTTATTGGCCCCATGGGGAACTTGAACACCCTCTGGGAACCCACCTCAAGAGATTCATCGGCCCTAACCTCCTCTGCAACCTCCCATGGTGGCATCAGTCTACGGAAGGAACCTTCGTGCTCGAACCATGCGAATGTCGACTCAGCATCAGCATCGACAATAGTCTCGTGTCTGTACTCGTACAATCAACTCACCGCTAGAGGGTAGTAATGGTCCTATTTGATTGATTGTAATACAACTTCACTCGAACTCGCTCTTCCATTTCTCAAGAGACGATTTCTCGTAGTCAGAAAGAGTTAGTCTGTACCCCCAGTGCTGTAGTGATTGTCTGATTACGGGACTTACGGACTCATCATCATAACTCGAACCTTTGGAAATTACAAGATTGATCAGTTGATTCCTGAATCTTCCTCTTTCTCCTGCGAACGCCTTCCACCTCCCTATCTGTCTACTATCATCGGGACTTCTCCTTCCATCAAAAAATCTGCAATACCATTGAACCCACCCATATGGGTCCTGCCCCCTTATCCATCCTCTGTCCTGCCACATCTCCAGAGGCGTTCCACACGAAACTCCAAATTTATTCAATGTCTTGTCATACTCCTCACCGATCAGCAAAAACTCCTCTATTCCTTCCAACCAATCGAACTCAAGATGCTGGTTACTGTATTCCTCCAGGGTTACAGAGGAGAAAATCGGCCTCCAGTATGTCCCTCCAAAGCTACCCTCCGAGAAAATTTCCATGGGAGTCATGTTTGGTCTGAAGTCCGGCCAATCAGAGAACGGAATCACATCCCCAATCTTCCTGTCCATGTATTTTCGAGAATAGTTAGGTTCAATTTCTTTATTGTTAGAAACTGTGAAACAATCATTGGAGTCCCCCGGCTACAGTGAGCCGATAAGATGTCCAGAGAGTTGCTTACGGATTTAGAGAGAAGTGATGAGGACTGTGTGATGAGATTCGGTGATGGAATTTCGTTCAGAGTAGGATACATGGCAATTCGCTCAAACTGCCAATGCGCAAAGTGCAAACCGAGACAAGAAAATGAGCAACGTAAAATTGAGTTCAAAGAGGAGATTGCAAGGCTCAGACTCGAGAAGCCTAGAGCAACCCCCGTGGGAAGGTACGGGATTCAGTTAGAGTGGCCGACCGGTTGCTCAAGTGGAATTCACTCATTTACCCATCTTAGAGAGGTTTGCGAAGCTCATGGTGAGGAAATCTGAACAATTTTCTCAACGAAGATGTCAAATCCTCGATTCACTGCCGCAAGTCGTCGGAGCAATGGGTTCCCCCCAATACTTCGGTGGTGATTTGATGATTAAAGACGAACCGAAGGGGTCAGAATCAGACATTGACGAAGAGGATGAGTGGCAGCTCTTCGCCTCAGCAGGATACGCTTCCTCTGACTTGGAATCAGAAGAGCTCGACAATGCCGATGAGGCCCACGAAGAGGTATGGTTCGACGGGGACGACTTCGATTTTGAAGGCAGTACGGTGAACTGGGATTCACCACCTTGTCCAGCTCCATTGGGAATATCCCATATCATTAAAATTGGATTGTGCGATCACTGCATAAACAGAATCTCAGGAATGAGGTTGGAAGCTCATGGCCAGGATAACGGGGCAAAAATCAGAGCAGGAGCTTTCGATAGAGACGATCAGTTAGAATCCAGTATTCTTCAGGATTACTGCCCCCTTTGTGAGAATCTTTTTGACGACGTGGAAAACATAGTGGACAGAGTTTTCGAGTCACTTTCCGGGACTCAATTCTCTACCATGCAATTTGGAATTCATCTTCCGAAGGATCTAGTTCAGGAAGAGGATCGAGTTAGGGGCAAGTATGGTGCTCCGGGATCCATTCCTCTAAAAGGAGCCCTTGTTGAGTCCATTCATCATCGAATCAGGGAAATAAATCAGAAAGTCGATTTCGTGAAGGAAAGGCCCGACGTTATGGTTCTAGTAGACGGATTAACCCTTAGGGTTGATGTAGACGTAAGGCCAATTTTCCTTTATGGTAGGTACAGGAAACTTTCTCGACAAATTCCCCAGACTCGTTGGCCCTGCAGATCTTGCAGAGGTAGACCTGAGGGATGCGAGTCTTGCGAGGGAACCGGCCTTCAATACCCAAATTCAGTGCAAGACCTAATCGGCGAGCCAATCAGAAATGCACTAGGTGCCCAAGACACCTCATTCCACGGAATGGGAAGAGAGGACATAGATGTGCGCTGTCTAGGATCGGGGCGACCCTTCGTTCTAGAAATCAAGCGTCCTTCAGTACGAGACTACAAGCTAGAAGAGTTGGTCAGAATGGTGAACGACAATGGAAAAGAAATGGTCGAGGTCGATGAATTTGTATGGTGCTTCAAAAAGAAGGTTAACGAAGTCAAACAGTCAAGATCTGAGAAGACTTACACAATTCGATTCTCAGTTGACGCTATCGAAGACAAGGAAACCGCAGAAAACTCAATTCTTTCCCTATCAGGGGTAGTAATCAATCAGGAAACTCCTAAGAGGGTCTCACATAGAAGAGCGGCTAAGGTTAGGAAGAGGAGAATTTCCTCTATCGACGGTATTTCTATCGAGGGGGATGAGGTAGAATTGACACTTAGGTGTGAAGCGGGTACTTACATCAAGGAGCTGGTTCACTCTGACGAGGGGAGAACTAATCCATCAGTGAGCAGCGTCTTAGGGGCAGACTGCGAAGTCATTTGGCTGGATGTAGAAGAGATTCATGCAGACTGAGTGCGAAATTGACATCCGAGTCCTTAAGAATGGCGCACAGGTCGCCCGAAATCGCGATAATGGAGCTATGGTAGAATGGTCACTAGAACTAAGGGGTCCAGACAAGGCACTCGCAGCATTCTCAGAAAGGGCAAGAGGGAGCGCAGAAGATTGTTCATCAGTAGATCTATGCACCCCTATCAGGAGGGAGACAAGGTCGCAATAGTGCTGGACGGGTCTCAACAGAAAGGAATGCCACATCGACGCTTCCAAGGGAAGACCGGGATTATCGCTGGCTCCCAAGGTAGGGCTTTCGTGGTAAGAGTCGCGGATGGAAACATGATGAAGACGGTAGTAGCCCGGCCAGAGCATCTCAAACCAATTGAGTAGGTGTAAAAATGACCGAGAAAAATTTTGTTGACTTCGCTACAGTTAGAGACAAGCTACTTGAGGCAATTGAGAGGAGAGGGGAAATCTCCTACGAGCAGACGATGGCGCTCCAACATGCCGAGTGGAAGGCTAGCTCTAGTGGGCACCCAACCGGTGAAATAAAAACGGTTCCAGCAGTATATGGTGGACTTTTTGCAGCTCTGATGGAAATAGAGAAACTAAAGCAGCATCCCGAAGTTTGCTCCAAAATAGCAGAACTTTCGCCACTTACGGTTGCGGATCTTAGAGTAATTGTCGCCAGCAAGAGGATTGCGATGGACACATCCGAAGTAGAGGACGTAATCACAGTAATACGACAGCATGTGCTGTAGGACTCACAATTCCCCAAACAACTTATTCATGAGGGATAACCCTTCTCGGAGGTATGAAGATTATGCAGCAGAGGGATGGAAACGGTGGCGAAGAGGAGACCAGGGGCCCCCTCGATGGCGAAATAGCCCTCAGAATCCTAGACATTCAGGATAGGAGGCCTATAGGCCATGAGGTCCAATGCATTACCGAACCTTCCCTATACATCGTAAGGGCTAGAGTTTCTGACACTAGTGAAATTTCGGTGGGTAGTTGTATCGAAATTCCTTCGGAAAACATCGGAGTACTTTCAGAGGTTAGACTGAAAGACCTCAGCGGGTCTTCTCAACAGGAGCTGGTAGGTGCATTGTCTGCTTCTATTTCCAAAGACAAAGATAGACACATCTCGTTCTACAACAGCGCAGGCCCAATGTCCCTGAAGTTTCACGCATTCCAACTCCTCCCCGGGATTGGAAACTCTAAGGCTATCCAGATGGTAAAGGAAAGAGGACAGGCAGGATGGAATTCTTTTGAAAAGGTCGACGAATCATGCGGAATTGAGTCAGTCCGACTCCTAGCTGAGAGATACGTCAAGGAGATGGAGGATGTAGCACAGACTCCCCGCTTACTTGATTTGCTTGTACGTACAGAGAATTGACATGGTAGGCCCACTGGAAGCTCTAGACACCCGTCTTCTGGTGGATTTGCTCAAGGACAGGTCCAAGCCGAAGAAATCATTGGGTCAGCATTTTCTTGTTGATGATGAAGTGATTCAAAGATCAGTTCAGCTTTGCGAGGAAAACAGCTCAGCACTATCCAAGAGTTGCAAAGTTCTTGAGATTGGTCCAGGAGCAGGATCTCTGACCCTAGAATTACTTAGAACAGGTGCCAGAGTAAGTGCTTTGGAAATAGACGAGGAATCCTTCTTTCATCTTTCCAGGGTTTTTAATGACAAAGAATGCGATTTAGAAGTTAAATTGCAGGATGCTCTTTCAGGAAGTTGGCCCGAGGGCATTTCTCACGTGATCTCCAATCTTCCCTATCAAATTTCAAGCCCCGTTCTGGAGAGAATTAGAAAATACCACAGATCAGAGCCAATAAAATTGTGTGTTATTCTAGTTCAAGAAGAGTTCGCACATAGGATGGCCATGACTACTCCACCATATGACGTAGGTCCTCTAGGGATGAATCTGTGGCTCGATTTTGAAGTCCTTGTTGACAGAAGGGTCTCTCCTAATTCTTTCAGTCCGTCACCGAGAGTAAACTCCAGATTGGTCGTGCTTAGGCCCGTAAATAGACCAGAAGCAGAGGGAGTTAACAAACAGTTGTTCAGGATAATCACCAAGCACTGTTTCTCCAACAGGAGGCGAAAGATGAGAACACTTCTTTCAAAAATCCCTTCGAGGATTTCCCGGGTACCCGGGTGGCACAAGGATAGGTGGATTAACTCAACTTCTAAATTACTAGAATCCGGGGCAACTGGTTTAGAAGAAGGATGGTATGACTTGAGACCTGAGATTCTCACCCCACAGAACTGGGCATCAATAACACGTAAAATCGACTCAGAGTAGTAATTTTCTATCAATTCGACATCGACTTGATAGAGCCCTACCCCTTCGGACAGACTCGTCAGGGGGGCGAAGGGGACCTTGACAAAGGAAGGGATGTAATGGCAAAGAAGGACACCTATCTAGCTCTGTTGAGAAGAGGAATAGATGAAACTACGGCGCAGATTCTTTCTGACGGTGGAATCAAGATAGGAGACCTTAAGAAGCTAGATTCTGAAACTCTTGTAAACAATTACGGAATAAAGAAAGAGGTAGCCAATTCAGTACTAGATGCAGTAAAATCTGGGCCTCGCTCTTCGAGCAGACAGAGATTCCTAGCCGATGTACTATCTGACGATAAGAAAAAGGTAGACAAGATTGAAGAGACACGCTTCAAAAGAGAACAGAAAGACATCTATGCCGAACTTCAGGAGAAGAAGGAGCAACTAAGGCTGGCTAGAGTAGAGTCATTCAGGAATCAGAAACTTGTTATGAATCGCCTAGGCAAGACCATAGAACTAATTGTAAAACTAGAGAACAACCTGGATGACGAATCCAAGGATGAGCAAAGGTCAAAGTTGAGGGATCAGCTTGAAACCAGGGGCCTCGAGGCCGCAAGAGATCACGAAATGCTTGAGATTTCGGGAACGCCCCAAGACATAGTTGATTTCAGAAGAAAGATCGCTCCAGTTCTATGCCTTCATGCTTGTCCTGAATGCGGAGAGGAAATGGATCCCAGAGGTAGCAACATAATGGAAGGATCTTCTGACTTTTCCTTCATTTGCTGGGATTGCGAGGAGGAGTTCCACGCCCCAATGGCCCGAGTAGTCGAAGGTAGATTGGATAACGGTTCAAGAATCAAGATTGATCCGAAGATAAAGCCCAGAATGCCCTTGGTTAGGCCTCCAATGAAGGACAAGTCAAGCTCCATCGCCGACTTGATGAAGAGGGATCTCGAGTCCGCTGGGGCCTCTGCGGATCAGTTAGAGGCAGCTCTGGAATCTAGCACACTTACAGGAGTCCTGATGAGCATAGACGAGTGGATCGACCAAACTATTGCCGCAAAAGGATATATCCAGGCCCAGGAGGATAGGGAGGAGTTCATCATCGCAACTGGAGCTGGCGCAACCAAGTTCAACAAGTGGATGAAGAAGGCAGGATTGGTTTTCAACAAGCAGACAGGAAGATGGACTCGTTGGGAGGACCGGTGAACTCCGGATGTCGGTAACTAAACCAACGGTCAGATTCTATCGCGGCACAGAACTCATAGTCTCAGTAAACCCCACGCCTAAGACACCCTTCGCCCTAATTGCGGAGAGCGCCGGAGTGGATATTCCCACAAACTGCACCTCAGGAAACTGTGGAACATGTCTTGTCAGACTCATAAAGGGAGAGGTGGAAATTCCAGATCCCCTTCCACCAGGACTCGATGAGTACCTTGTCGATCAAGGAGGAATACTATCTTGTTGCTTGACCCCTAACTCGGATTGTGACATTGACATACTGCCCCCTCTATAGGTGAATCAATGTCTGACTTGACCAATCCTCAATTTCTAGTTTCTCTAGCCGTTTCTATTCTTGGGATTGCTACTATGTCATGGTGGCTTTACACTAGGATAGCAATAAAACTCAAAGAAGTTGAGGAAAGAGGTAATTGGGGGAAAGAGAGGTAGCATTTCAGAGATTATCTCTCATTCACTGCAGCAGTCCATCTTTCCGACTGGGGTATTCCGACAACCTCGATGTGACAATCATAGACCCCCTTCTGTACGGAAACTAGCTCCCGTAGATCAATTAGGTCATCCAAGCAGCAGGGACAATGAGGGTTGCTTGGTTTAATCCATAGCTCAACGATTCCGATGTCATTTACCTCTACTCCCTTCAGAATGTCCGAGTCTGTAATCGCTTTTCCATGAGGCTCTTTCCTGTCCCTTAGTACTCTTGCTAGGCTCATTTGAGCTACACTTGGGGGACCTCCCATCTCACCACTCCGTCAGTCTAGGAAACGCATCACCAGCAGTAAGACACTCCATTCCTTCCTCTGATCTCACCCAAGTGTCTTCTATCCCAATAGCCCCATCTTCGAATATCACCTTTGGTTCAATTGCCATAGTGCTTCCAATCCCCAGTGGTTTGTCGAACCCCTTTGCAATTACAGGAGTCTCATCCAACTCCAAACCCACTGAATGACCCAAGAAACTGGCTTGATTTGGGGGCATGCCCATGAGATTATTCGAGTAACCCATTTCCGCTGATGTCGTTTTACCCTTTTCCCACGCATCGGAGCAGTTTTGCCCTTTTGCAAGAATGCCCCTAACAATGTCCTCCACGTCTACCATGTCATCGAGTCTGCTTTCCCATTCACTAGGTAGGCTTCCGTGACAGAACATCCTGGTACAGTCAGATACGTAACCCCTGTGAACGTGGACGATGTCTACTAGAACAGGCTCTGCTTCTTTCACTCTGGAGAAACCGGCACCAAGAGAAGAGATTGGGCTACTGCCCAAGCCCCCGACCGCCGAGTCAAAATAGGATGGTACGCTACCTGACCTACCGGATGCGATGACAACTCTATCACAATCCATTGGCCACTTCCTCATTCTAATCCTTCCTCCAAAACCCATTGCTCTGCTAACCTCGTCAGCTGCCCCAGCCATCTCCAACTCTGTCTTCCCAAGTCCTCCAGATTCTCGAATAGCTTCGAACATGGATAGGTTGACTTGCCCGCTTTTTCGAATCATATCAAGCTCCCAATCTGATTTTCGCTCCCTCAAATCAAACATTATTCCGGTGCAGTCCGATGGAGATTGGCCTAACTCCGCGATTTTTGAACTAATGAAGCTCCATCTCCCGTGCGGCACCTTTCCAGCTAGCATGGCGGGGGGATATTTACATCCGATCTTCTTCATCATCTGGCTTAATTCTCCCATTCTTGGGTGT
>CEPK01139695.1_pt1 | contig 11402 bp, 7 predicted proteins | sample 356231 | NCBI WGS metagenome assembly CEPK01 (sample SAMEA2620259, study PRJEB7988) | marine metagenome | biome: marine biome (ENVO:00000447); feature: deep chlorophyll maximum layer (ENVO:xxxxxxxx); material: "saline water (ENVO:00002010), including plankton (ENVO:xxxxxxxx)" | depth 80 m
ATCGGTAATGTGCTAAGTATATTATCAGTTTTAATTTTTTTGTTTCCGGATAAAACCAGCTCTTTAATTAAGCCATTTTTATGATAAATTTTTTCTATTGCTGACTTACAAAGAGTATAATCTTTGATATCATTTCCAATTACTTCAAAAATCTGCCCATATCCATACTTAGGGTATAAAAACTCTCCTTCATAATGTTTAGTATTATGCGTGGAAGAATAAATTAAACTTTTGAATACAGATAATAGATTTAAGTTTTTTAGTCTATCTCCAGATACTTTATCATCAAGCAAGTCTGAGGATGTGCCCCATAGTTTTTCTGTATAGCTAATAAGAAAAATTTCTGAAATTGTTTTGCCATATTTTCTGTATGCCGAATCCCTAAAACTGTTTATACTTAAAGATCTTTTAAAAATATTTAATAGATTTTCTGCGATGATTTTAAAAATAGTAGAGGTTTTAAAATTCTTAATAACACTAACAGTATCCAGAGGAAAATTAATCATTTTTTCCTGCCAATATATCTTGCTTGGAGCCACTACCGAAATCAAATCATCCCCAATTAAATCTTTAACTGTTTGAGTGGCAATATTATTTTTATTGTGAAATCGATGCGCACCGGTGTCATATTTACATCCATCAAATTCAAATGTTTTGCAATTGCCTCCAATTTTTGATTCAGACTCATACAATTGAAATGGAATATTATTTTTTTTTGCAAAATGAGCTGCAGCTAGGCCTGCTGGTCCAGCACCTAAAATATCTATCCTTTTCATGTTTAGTTTAGCTGCAGTGAAAAGGTTTCTATTTTAGCCCACATCCTGTTTATATAAGGATTGTGATAAAATGTTTTTTCTCTTTTTACTGAATATTTTTCTTTAAATAACGCAGTATAATTTCCAATAATAAGTACATTTTCATCAAAACTATTCTCAAGAAAATTATCTACTTGTTGCTGACTAGTTGCATTAATAAATCTTGATTTTACTTGATGGGATTCCAGATAATAATTAATTAAAGGGGTGCTGATAACAGTTGAATAATTATTGTTTAATAAAATATTATCTTTTAGCTGAGATACGGCAGTGGGTTTTTTATGATCCAATACAAGATTGCCTGTAATCTGAACCAATGAAATACAAAAAATAAAAGCTATCACATTTAATGTTTTAGATTTTTTATTGATGATGAATTCAAGACCAATACTTAGAATAATAAAAAATATTAATAATATTGGCAGCACATGCCTGCTTTTATAAATAACATTTTGAAAAACAAGAATCCATACGAAATAAAGTGCGACAGAGCGTACTATTCTTCTCAAATATTTTTCATGTTTCCAGTTTTTGATTATTGTGTAAATACCAATCGCAAAAAGAGATAAAAGAAATATTGAAAAAAAAGCGGTTTGCCATGATCTTCCTAGCCAGAATCCTCCTAAACCATCAGCCCATATAGATTCAGTAAAATAAAAAAAGCGACTTGTCCAATCAGTATCTGTTATTGCTGTTCCACCAAAATCTGTAAAATGTCCTATAGTTTGTTTTTTTGCAGATGTAATCAGATTGTTAAAACCTTCAACAAAGATTAAAGGCAATAACCATATCGATAGACCTAGGATGAAGAAAGATATTTTTTTTATACCATTACCTTCTTGCAAATTTTTTATAAATGGTATGGTAATTAAAGGCATGTAAGAAAGCCGTGTACCGCATAGAAGGCCTGATAGAAAATAGCCAAATAGTAATCTATTTTTATCGCTGTATGGTAAAATAAAAATATATAGTACAGATAATGCAATTGCGAAGCCCATTAAGTCTGGCATATAGCGATTTCCCATGATCCACAGCATAGGATTAAAAAAGATAATGAATGCCAAAAACGCGCCTTCGGTGCTCTTAATATCTGTATTAGCAAGCAAAAGGCAAAAATAAACAATGACAAAAGTGGAAATCCCGCCAACCAATGAAAACGCTACTCCCATATTTGCTGTGAAAAAATAAATCGACTTAACTATAAAACAGAAAACAGGATAACCTGGAAAATGAGGTTGGAGATTTAATATGCTATATTCATACAAACTAAGCGCAAAGCGTAAGCTATCAATATCTTCTATATAATAGATACTGGATAAAAGTCGCGATAGGATACAGGCAAAAAATATAACTAATAAGGTAAGTTGATTTCTATTTAATAAGACTGAAATCATTTAAGGCGAGAGCTATATTTTAGTTTTGCCATTCAGCAATGAAAATATTGGTATCTCCCCTTTTTGCTTGATTGCGATTCGATGCAAAAACAAAATATTTTCCATTAGGGCTAAATACAGGAAAGCCATCAAACCCTTTAAAATAAGTTATCCTTTCTAAATTGGTACCATCGGTATTTACTGCCCACAGATCAAAGTCCCTACCCTTTGGGTCTGCCATATTAGAGCAAAAAATAACCCGCTTGTCATTAGGAAAAAAATAGGGAGCAAAATTTGCACCTTCATTAAAGGTAATTTGTCTTTTGTTTGTTCCATCAGCATTCATGATTCTTAGCTGAAGGTTCATGGGCCTGATCAAGCTTTCATCGATTAAATTCTTATAATCTCTAATTTCTTTATCCGTTTCAGGATAAAAGGCTCTCCAGATAATCTGCTTTGCATCATGACTAAAGAAAGCCCCACCATCATAACCCAGTTGATTTGTCAACATGCGCTTATCGGTCCCATCTAGGTTCATTGTCCATAACTCTAAATCACCAGAAGAAATTGACGTATATACAATTTTACTTCCATTAAGAGCAACAGTTGCTTCAGCGTCGTAACCATTTTCATCGGTAATCTGTTCAAGCTCAGTGCCATCCAGATTGGAGCGAAAAATGTCATACGATTCGTAAAGTTTCCATACATAACCCCTGCTAAAATCTGGTTTTGGAGGGCAAGGTTTTGCAAAGTGATGTGTGCTTGCATAAATAATCTTATCATTTTTTGGGTATTCAAAAAATGAACATGTTGTAACCCCATCACCTGTTGATACCATTTCAATCGTACCCGTTTTAAGATCCATGGTATAAATCTGGTCACATTTTCCATCACCATCATGCGATTGAAAAATTAATTTTTTACTATCAGAACTAAAATATGCTTCGGCATTCTCTCCGCTAAAAGTTAGCTGGCGCAAATTCTTAAAATGTTTTTCCTCGGGCTCAATAAATTCATTTGAACTGTCATCGACAAAAGAGCTATAGCGATTGACCGCATTCCATCGCATGAGGGCTAATATTCCAAGAGCAAAAATGATAACGATAAAATAATGATAAAATTTTGTCATTCGATTTATACCTTAATGATTAACAGTAAATGTAATTTCGTTGTTGTCTCGTAACACTTTCACCACTGATGATTTACCGGGCTGTAATGTCTCAAGTATTCCCATATACCCATATATATCTTCTACGGTCTTTCCGTTTATTTCCAATACAATATCCCCTTTTTTGATGCCAGCCTTCCCCGCTGGCCCTTCAGAGCGAACACCATCAACGCCTAACCCTTTCCCCGAGCTAGTATAGGAAGGCATAAAACCAAATGTTACTTTTAATTTGACCCTTCCGGGTGAAGCCATCGTTTTTGGGCCAGCCTCTACAAACTGTGGTCGTTCGTTATTTTTATCAATCTCTAAAATGATATCATAGATCATGTTAATGATTTTCATTTGACCTTTAGAATTGATTTTTTCCCAATCATCACTAGGCTTATGGTAATCTGAGTGTCCGCCAGTAAAGAAAAATAGGACAGGTATATCGTTAGAATAAAAACTAGAATGATCGCTAGGACCAAATCCTTCAGGGTTTTTACTTATATTTAGATAATGCTTCGCTGAGGCCTTATCTAATATCTTATTGAATACTGTCGAAGTTCCAGTACCAGAAATATTCAAGCTAAGATTTTTAAGCCTACCAATCATATCTAGGTTGATCATTGTAATAATATTGCTAGGGTTAACTGGTGAATTTTGCACAAAATACTTTGAGCCAAATATTCCCTGCTCTTCGGCATTGAACGCAACGAAAATTATAGATCGTTGAAGGCTTTTTCTTTCTACCGAAAGTTTACTCGCAAGTTCAAGCATACCAGCTACGCCCGAGGCATTATCATCTGCGCCATTATGTATTGCACTTGAGTTCATCTCAAGAGATCCTGAATGCGCACCTCCGTATCCTAAATGATCGAAATGTGCACCAATCACGATATATTCTTTTTTAAGATTTGTACCGGGAATCATTCCGACAACATTGGGAACTCTAATTTTTTCACCTTTTTGATTTGTAAAGTCAAAAAACTGAAGGTAGTTATCGCTTCCCAGCGGCGATAATCGGCTTCTTTTGTAATCTGTAGCAATGTAATCAATTGCAAGGTCAGAACCTTTTGATCCAGGGTATCTACCTTCCAATTCATCGCTTGACAAATATTTAATATGCTCAAGAATATCGCGATCAGAAATTTCTACATTTAATTCTGATCGTGAATTGATTGCTAAATTTTGCGAACAGCTAAAAAATAAAATAGATAGAAAAGATATGTGAAGACTGCGTTTCATTGTTAAATAATTTATTTTATAAATTTTTTAAAGCTAAGATAATTATTTTATGATGTCATAGAATAAAAATGGCGCATATTTAAATATGCGCCATTTTTATTTTAAGTAAAAAGCCTAATCGATTAGTAATTAGCTATATCCGCATCTGTAAAACCAAACGACTGTTTAAAGATTGCCTTCATTTCAGCGCCCTTTAAAACATCATGGTATGCTTGCATATCATCAAAGTTTCCACCGGAAGGATAAACAGGCGCTGTGCCCATCAGCCCTAATACGCGCTGAACGTTTGCAGCGGGTACTTTACTCAAAGAATTGTAAAGCAATCCATGCGCGTAACCTCTCATTTCGCCCCAATGATTTTCATAATCAGCGGTAGCAGCGGAAGCGGGTGTTACCGTTGCATCGCCGGTAGCGATAATGGCTGCAATATCAGCAGCAACATCATTGATATAGTGCTGTGTTACAGCAGCAACAACTTTTTCCCAAGTCACCATAATGATATCTCTTTGAACTAAAATATCAGCGAGAGGAGCTTGGTTAACAATTAATGTTCTTCCTTTTAGGTAAGCATCAAAAATTGTTTTGGTATAGTCATAGTCGCCACAACTAGAACAAAGATCTCTCTTTGCAGCAGTGACTGCCCAGCCAACATTAAACTCCTTTTTGAAGTCGATTTTTCCATCGCTATTAGAATCAATATTTGGACCATTCTTACGCGTGTCATCTGTATACGCTGTATTATAATCTAAAGCTGCTCCAAAATACCCAAATGATTCGTCCCAGTAGTGTTCCATTTTTGTATAGTTTTTACCATCAACTGCGACTGTATTATCTTCATCTGGAAGCTTAACCATGTATTTTGATGTAGCCTGCCAATAGGAAATTGCACCCCAAAGCGTTTTTTGAACCATTTGGTCTAAACGTATGCCTGTTGCGCGTGTTTTTCCATTAGCTGCAGCCTCATTTAGCATTCCAACTACCAATGTTTTCGCATCTGTATTATAGCCCGGAATTGTAATACCCGAAACAGCATCCAATCTATCATTTAAGTGACTAGTTGAAATATCATGGTATTTTGTCTGAACAGTTGACTTGCCGCTGGCTGACAAAATAGCTCTACTAGCATCATCATTTGCCATCATACTAAGTAAAGTTGCAGGATTTTTTGATCCAGCATCCGTACCCATTTGTGTTTTAATATCATTAATTAGAAGATTTCTAACTACCTGACCCGAGTAAGAAACACTGCTTTGATCATCGAATCTACTTTGGAAAGTGAACGTTGTTGGAGTTTCAATTTCCTTTACAGTATTATCGTCATCATTGTCTTCGCAGCCTGTATAGGCCAGTAAGGTTAGAAATGAAAATAATGCTATTGTTTTTTTGTTTAGCTTCATTTTAAATGACCCCTATTTTTATTTGTTATAAGTAAGTGTGAAAAAATCAAAATTTGTATTCAACCCCAAGGTTGATCTGTCTGCGTGGACCAGGTAGAATTCCTGAACTAATATTTGCTTGCGGTTGGCCTGGGTTAGAATGCAATCTTGATCCAATATAAATTTCATCTGTTACATTTTTACCCGTTAAAAAAATGCGATAATTTGAGCTAAGATTATAATCTGCACTAAAGTTTATAAAACTGTAACTGGGAATTTTACCTTGGATGCCAAGCTTGTCTGCTTCTTTGATATTCTCAAAATCGGTGTAGACTTCACTGACATATCTAAGATCCAATCTATAAGAAAACTTTTCTAAGCTACTTGAAAAGCCCGCAGTTAGAGTATGCATAGGAGCATAAGGAAGCTCTTTGCCTTTAATGGAAACATCTGATCCAATTGAACCGCGCACATTGGACTTGATAATTCCCTCAACAACCTCTGATTGTAAAAAAGAATAGATAAGGTGTATATCTGGAACAAGTTTCATCAATTGGGAGCTATTGATTTTTGAATTTAACTCAACACCCATTGTATTTACTTTTCCAAGATTCTTAAATGCGGTACCTCTTCCAGCCGCAACAAGATTTTCGATACCAAGATGAAAGCCTGATAATTCAAAATCCACTAATGAAATTTTCCCTCTAATTCCAATTTCTTTATTCCAGCTTTCTTCGGCCTTAAGATCAAGACCGCTACTTTCTCCCGCCGCTCCAAAATTCAAAATTTTCAATGCCCCGCTTGAAGGAGGTGTAAATCCTCGATGAATGCCACCAAACATATTAAAGCCAAATAGGTTAGTGGTAAATCCGATACCTGGCAGCAGGGCAACGAGTGTTTTATCTTGATAGATTGAACCGGCTAGCCTATCTACTCTTTCCTGTTCAAATACCTCTAATCTTAAGCCGGGGTTAATTGTAATGTTGTTGAATTCAATAGATTCTGATATAAATCCAGAAAAGGCAGTCGTTTCATAATGATGGCTTTGGCCTACAATTACCGGATCATCATCCTCAGACGCTGCTGGAATAAAATATATTCCATCCCGACTATCTACGCTGGGTCCGGCTTGTTTATCATCGATAAATCTTTCAAAATAAATCCTTGCTCCAACCTCCATCGACGAAGAAGTATTTAACAGAGAACCCAGTCCAAATGGGGTGCGATTAAAACTATATGTCTGCTCAGCGCCTAATACATAAAATGTTCTCAAGATACCAAAATTATCTTTTCCATTACCGGTACGAACCAAGGTATTTACACTATAATAAGGTTGCGCAGCAGGATCTGGATTATCCACATCAGATGCTAGAATAAAAATATCGTTCTCTCTCCACCATCGACGATCAAAAAAACTAATGAATGCGGAAGTCGATTTAGAAAGATTTGCGTTAATGCGCTTTGTGCTAATTAGATCAATTGCAGTTCTAAATACTTTAAAATTATCATCTTTTTTAGGGTTGAATTTTGGATTATTGTCAAACGAATGCTGGGTAAGCCCTGTATAGGTGGCATTTGAATTTTCGTAATTCAAATTTGCTTTTAGATAAATGTTCTCATCAGCAGATTTATTATAATTTAACTTTACGGTTCCGTTCATTTGCTCAAAGCTATTGTTTTCTCTGAACCCGTCTCCTTTTTTCAATAAAAATTGTACTTCTGGTTTTACTTTGCTATTTCCAAATCCACCCACCTCAGAAAAGAAACTCGCAAATCCGTTTTCACCTGCCTTAACTTTGAATCTGCCTCCAAAATCATTGCGAGGTCTTTTGGTGAAGTAATTGATAACGCCGCCCATGGTTTGTGGACCATACTTAATAGCCGCACTACCCTTAATAACCTCTAATCGATCGATTCTATCTGAAGGCGGGTTATAATACATATTCGGATAAACGTATAAGGCTGGCTGGATTGGTATTCCATCTTCCAGAATTAAAATGCGCGAACTTCTCCTGGGGTTTAATCCACGGATTCCAATGCTTAATCGTGAATTTCCTATTCCATCATCGGCATAACCATTAACACCAGGAACCAATTCAAGCACCTCTTGAGTTCCAATCGGATCAATTAAATTAAGAGATTTAACATCGAGGACGGTAGCCGCACCGGGAAAACTTTGATACGGTGCATTTGCATCAGAAATAATTTCAAGCTTTGCCATTACGATTGCTTGGATCTCTAAAACTGCATTAATTGTATAAGAGCGATTTTCTTCAATAGTTAAATCAGATTCGTAGTTTTGAAACCCAATAAAGCTAATTGTAATGGTATACTTTCCTGCTGCAATATTTTCGAAATAAAACATTCCGCCTTCATCAGTAGCGGTTCCTATTTCAAAATCATCTTTATCGGTTAGGACAACATTAGCTCCGCTTAGAGGAGCGTTATTTCCTTGACGCACTACGCTTCCTTTGATTGATGTCTCAATTTCTGAAGCGTTCGTAAATACGATTGATAGCGCTAGGATAGCAAAGCTAAGGTATGTTTTGTTCCCCATTTAAAACTGACTAGTATATCTTGGGATTATCTCTTTGGTTGGTTCGTTCGCTACCTGGTAAAGATAATTTTGCATAACTACCTTTATCTTCTTTCGGTTCAGTAGGTGCAAGTAGCGGGTCATCTTCGCAGCTGATCATTACAGAAAGCGACAAAACAATTAAAAGATTAAAAAGAAATCTCATGAAACTTTTCTCCACATATATCCTAAGCCGCCAGCGGTCAATAGCCAGGATAAAAGCTCAACTAAACTTGGATCCCCATTATAACCGAACAGTCCTTTGAAAAGGCCACCTATATATCCTTTATCATGTAAGAGAGGGTATGTCCCATCCGCAAGTTTTGGCGGATTAATATCCCATATCCTTCCATAGTCTGGTATCACTCCAGCGGACTCAAGCTCATGCACTCCATACGCCATCATTCCAGCAGCAACAAATATCAGAATTGCAGAGCTAACATTAAAAAATGTTTTTAATGGAACTTTTTTTCCTTGGATAAAGATTGCATAGCTTACACCTAACGCTAATGCAGCTCCTAACGCTGAAGACAGAAAGGATACAGCTCCTTGCTTTGCAGCAAGGCCATACATAAAGAGAATAATTTCAATTCCCTCTCTAAATACAGCAATGAACGCTAAACTAAATATAGCCCATCCGGCATTGGCAGTGGAAAGGGCATCATTGGCTTGAGTCTTAAGATCATCTGCAATGTTTTTATTTTTCGCCATCCACACAATCATAGAACCAAGAACAACTGCAGCTACAATCATCACAACGCCTTCAAATAATTTTTCAGCCTGACCTTCAAATCCCCCCGCTAAGATTTGAAAGAGGAATGATCCAATTATACTTAGTACAATCGCAACAAGTACACCCTGCCACAATCTTGCAATAGAACTTTGCTGGTCAACTTTTTTTAGATAAGTGTATAGTATACCCACAATTAAGCCAGCTTCTAAAACTTCTCTGAAAATTATAATAAATTCAGCCATTATCTTTCCTTAAACAATGAACAGCCTTTGTAGAAATTATCGTGGAGTATTTCAATTCAAAGGCTGTTCGTTATACACGCTTCGAAAACACAAGATTAAGATATTGAGACTTAATCTCATTATCAATAATAATACAATCTACACTTATGTGTCAATTTTTTTTTTAGGACAATTAATTAAAAAATATTCATATGTTATTTAGATTATTGGAGGTTTAAATTTTATAATCTTTATGGGGAACATTAATGAACAAAATAGCTAAAGAAATAAAAACAGGGGGTCAGTTTCTTCTTGATTCTATTTCTGATACATCCATATTTACTCGTGAAGATTTCAGTAGCGAGCATCAAGATATATTTAATATGGTGATGGATTTTGATAGAGAGCGAATATTATCGCAAAAAGAAGATATAGAAAAATTTAATCCCGATCTAAGCTTAAGTCTTTTAAAAGAGCTAGGTGAGCTCGGTCTACTTGGTATTGATATTCCGGAAGAATATGGTGGTATTGAGCTGGATAAGATCACATCTGCTATTGTTGCTGAAACACTGGTTCAGAGCCCATCTTTTTCTGTGACCTGGTCCGTTCAAACCGGTATTGGCTCACTTCCGATTGTATGGTTTGGTACCGATCAGCAAAAACAAAAGTATTTACCTAAAATTGCTACCGGTGAGTCCATTTGCGCCTATGGCCTTACCGAGCCTTCATCGGGCTCCGATGCAACCCAAGCCAAAACGAGCGCTACTTTATCAGATGACGGTAAGCACTACCTTCTCAATGGAGAAAAAGTATTTATCACCAATGGCGGTTGGGCAGATGTCTTTATTGTATTTGCACAGGTAGGTGGAGATAAATTCAGTGCATTTATTATTGAAAAAGGTACGGAAGGCTTTTCGATTGGACCTGAAGAGAAAAAATTAGGAATGAAAGGATCTTCTACAGCGCAGCTTTTATTTCAAGATGCTAAGGTGCCCGTAGAGAATCTACTTTATGAAGTTGGCAAAGGCGCAACCATTGCATTCAACTGTTTAAATATTGGTAGATTTAAATTAGGCTGCTCATGTTTAGGTGGATCTAAACAGGTCATTACCCAAGCATCGATCTATGCCCAAGACCGCAAAGCGTTTGGAACTAGTATATCAAAATTCGATGCGATGAAAAGAAAAATTGGCGAAATGTCTGTGCTTACATTTGCTACCGATAGTATGATCTACCGCACCATTGGATTATTGCAAAATGAAATAGACCTACTTGATAAGGATGCGCCCAATTACTATATAAATATGGGTGAGGCAATGGGTAAATACGCAATTGAGACCTCAATGGTTAAAGTCTTCGGAAGCGATTGTAGCCATTGGGTCATCGATCAGGGTTTACAAATTTTTGGTGGGTATGGTTTTTTAGAAGAATATCCCTTAGCCCCTGCCTATAGGGATGATCGAATCAATCAGATTTGGGAAGGCACCAATGAGATCAACAGACAAATCATTACTGGATTTATAATGAAAAAGGCGCTCACTGAAGAATTACCTTATAGGGAAGCAATTCGTGGAATAGATTCTTTTTTAAGTCAAAAGGTCGATCACGATGATAATCTATTAGCCAAAGAGTGCGATACTGTAGAGACTGCAAAAAAGATCGGTTTGTATCTTTTCAATGAAGCCCTTTCAGAGTTTGCGCAAGATTTAAAAAATGAGCATCAGATCGTAGAAATGCTGTCAGATATTTTTACGGATATCTATACCGCTGAGAGCACAATAATTCGCGTGAAAAAAATAATGGATTCAGATAAGCCTATCGCATCAACAGTCGATATAGCTAAAACATTTACTTCGGAGATGGTAGATCGAATCTTAGCAAATACGCATTCGATTCTACACGCGATTTATCAAG
>CEPK01135603.1_pt1 | contig 11377 bp, 4 predicted proteins | sample 356231 | NCBI WGS metagenome assembly CEPK01 (sample SAMEA2620259, study PRJEB7988) | marine metagenome | biome: marine biome (ENVO:00000447); feature: deep chlorophyll maximum layer (ENVO:xxxxxxxx); material: "saline water (ENVO:00002010), including plankton (ENVO:xxxxxxxx)" | depth 80 m
CGCGCATCCGAATGCGTCGAGACGCGCACGTCGGCGTCGTCAACCGGATGCGTCGCACCCGAAGCGCAGGTTCACGGTGGAGGAGCGACTTCGGCGCAAGGGGGTGGACGTCGACGCGGCCAAGTCGCCGACGCGCGACGACGAGGACGACGCCGACGACGAGTACGCGGCGACGAGCGCGTTCGTGACGCGAGGCGACGTGCCGAGGGGGGAAGACGTGTGCGAACGCGTGGCCGAGCTGGCGTTTCGACAGGATGCGGAGGGATGGCCCGCGCAAAAGACGGAGGCGTGGAAATTCGCGAGAGCGAGCGCGTTGACGGCGTCCGACGCGGCGCGCGTGCTCGAAGGCGGCGACGCGCGAGGGAAAGTGTTGAGGCAAAAACAGAGGGTGCGGAAAGAAGAGGAGTCGTTGAGGCAAAAACAGAGGGTGCGGAAAGAAGAGGAATCGATGACTCCGTCGACGGAGACGAAACGCGACGCGAGACGTGAGAGAAGGCGGCGCGCGCCGACGTCTGCGGCTATTCGACACGGAAACGAGTTCGAAGCCGAAGCCCTGGCGCACTACGAACGAACGCACGGCACGACGTGTCTCACGTTTGGACTCAAGATTCATGACGACCACTACTGGCTCGGTGCCTCTCCCGACGGCGTGCACCCGAGCGGTCGCGTCGTCGAAATCAAGTGCCCGTACTCGCGCGCCGTCGTCCCTCGCGCGCGCGCCATGGAGCACTACGCCCAGATTCAAACCTCGCTCGAGGTATTCGACCTCGAATTTTGCGACTTCGTCCAATACAAACCGCCAGGTCGAGGCAAAGGTCGCTCCGGCGATCCCGACCGCGCGGAGTACCTCGTGGAAACCGTGCCCAGAAACCGCGAATGGTTCGCCCGCGCGTTCGACGAGCTTCGCGCGTTCGCCCTCGCCCTCCCATCACCGTGACCCCCGCGCGCACCGCGCGCACTACCACCACTAGCACTATTTTTTCTAACCTCTCCTCATCACCCATCGATTCCATCGCTCACCGAACGCGCTCTCTCTCTCTCTCGCGTTCCCGTCCCGTCGCGCCGCCGCCGCGATTTCAAATTTTCAAAGTCAAAACGCCTCGTCCGTCATCATCGCCACCACCGACGACACACCTCGGCGCGCGTCGCCCCACCGCGCGGACGACGCGATGGATTGGGCGTGTCTGAACCGCGGTCAAGACGGCGCGGACGACGCCGCGCGTCTCGCGCGACGCACGGCCGAGGCGGAGGAATCCAAACTCATCGCCGCGTACGAACAGGCGGTCCGTCGAGCCGCGGCCGGTGCCTCCGCGGACGCGATCGACGCGCTTCGACGGGTGCTGGGACACGCGCTGACGAATCGCGCGGATATCTCCGCGCGTTTGAGTCGCGTCAAGTTTCTCGCGCTTAAAAATCTCGGGCGATTGCTGGACGAACGCGCGCGGGACGGCGGCGGCGGCGGCGACGACGACGACGGGGATCGAGACGAGGCGTTGCGGTGTTACGCGCGCGCGGTGGAGCTGGATGATGAGGATGGGGTGTTGTGGGGACGTTTGGGTGGGTTGGCGGTGGCGTGTGGACGCGCGGCGACGGCGAGGATGGCGTACGAGAGAGCGGCGACGGTGTGTCCGGGGAATCAATTGTTTTTGGAGGCGCTGAGCGAGCTGTGTCTGCGCGCCGGGGATTTTGAGAGCGCGAGAGCGATCGCGGGAGTGGTGGTGAGGATGGATCCAGCGAACGCGCGAGCGCGAGCGATGAAGCGGGCGCCGGAGACGTTGGAACCGACGAGGGCGGTCAAGGCGGCGAGGGCGGCGGCGGCGACGCCCGAGCGAGACGCCGAGGTGAAGATTCGATTGGGCGCCGATGTGGAGAAGAGTTGGGGAGTGATCGCCGCCGTGCTCGCGCGGTTGGGAGGATTGACGTCGCCGGAATCGAACGAGGCGGACGCGGAGAAGGAGACGGAGGATGGGGCGGCGAAAGAGGCGAAGGAGGACGCGGCGCCGGCGCCGAACAAGACGCCCGAGGACGACGGCGCGTCCACGCCCAAGCAAACGAAAGAGAAAGCGCCGTCGCCCGCGATGTCGCCAAACGGTGACGACGAAGAGGGTGAAAACGATGCGTTGATGGCGTCGTTCACGCCGTTCATGCGTGCGGTCGAGGGCGTGGACATTCCGCGAGATAACATGGGGAAGAAGATTCGGTTCGTGTTCGATGAACCGCAGGAGAGCACGCGAATGACCGCACCGGGGGAATCGACGGTCGTGGACGTGCGAATGCACGATGCGCCGACGGCGGAAGACGAAGACACGCCGATGACTGTCGCCGCGCCGTTCTCACCCACGCAAGAACCCGAGTGTTCGCAGCACAAGCCGTTGCAACCCAACAAATCGTCGGATGAGGCTTCGACAGCAACTGAACAGGAAGAACCCGCAAAGGCTGGGAAGAAAGAGAAGAGGGCCGCGGCACCGGTGAGAAAGTCTCGCCGTCAGCTGGAACTCGACGAGAAGAAAGCCATCGAGGATGAAAAAGCTCGTAAGATTGCCGAACACGAGGCTGAACTCAAGGCGTTGGAAAAAGCCGCCAAGAAAGCCGCCGCGGAGGATAAGAAATGGAAACCAGAAGTCAACGTCAGTCGCGCGTTATTGACTCTTATCGGTGCCGAGGATCCCGTCGTTTTGGCGGTGAGAAAGGCGACAAAAGACGTCGCGGGCGCCGTCGATCGAGCGACGAGTCTGAAGAAGAAGCACGCGCGGGAAATGAAGGAAGCCGCTGCGAAGAAGGCTGAAGAAGAACGAAATATGAAGACGCTCCGACGAGTTTCCGCTTTCGTCGATGGTGTTCAAGACGTAAACGGGGGCGCGGCTCACGTCGCGTGGCGTTTGCTTTCCACCACAGCCGCGCGCTGGCGACCGGATGCCGAAGATGAGTGCGCGCCGACGCCGTCGACGCTTTTATCGCTGTATCTCGTCTTCGGTGTCGGGCCGAGCGATGATTTGGCGACCAAAGCTCGAGTATTGCTCTGTCTCGCAGATTCGTGCATTCTCGCGGCTCGAGGTTGCGCGCTCGGTCAACCATCGCGTAAGCTGTTCAGAGAGATGGCGGAGGATGTCTTGCAAAGTGCCGCCATCGAGATGGACCGCGATGTCACGCAAGATTATCAAGCGGAAAGTTTGTTCCTGTATCATAAACTCGCAGAGCTCGACGGCGAGGAACCGAGCGTGAGTGCGTTCTATCTTGAGCGAGCGCAAGAAGTGGCACTGGACGACGCCGATATTTCTTCGACGCCTCGCAACATTGAAGACGCCGCACCAGAGCGTTTTAGCAAGCAAGCGCTACGAGCAGCCATGGATGCGATGAAAGTTAAAGAAGTGGTCACGGGCGCCGCTTCAAGATTCGCGAAGGGTCAAACAGCAGAGCTCGTGGCGACGCTCACACCTCTGCTCTTGCCTGATGAAGACCAGGAATCGACTGAAAATCTAGATGTTTTGTCTCTGACGCAATCGGAAAAGCAAGACGCTCTTAAAGTTCTCGCCGCGGCGGCAAAAAAAGAGGGTTCTGCGTGCGTGGTCATCCAACTTCGAGCGTTGAAGATGGTATATGATCTGACGAAAGATCACACGATGCTGCGACTGATGGCGGAGGCCATCGAATCAGCGAATCGAAATCACGTGAAACAAGCGTACACGAGACAAGCGTTAGACTGCGTCGACGCGCTTGGATTACAAGGAATCGCAGCTTCTCTCTTTGAGGTGCACTACAATGAATTGGCGCAACAGCCGGGAGTGGTGAAAAAGAGCAAAACGTCGCGATACGGCGCCGCGAACATGGAGGCTTCAGCGCAGTTGATCTCGGCGATCCAACAGGCTTCAAAGGCGAAGGATGTAGAGGTGATCGAGTTGCACGAAAAACTTCACGATAGACTCGCGGATTGTCGATGTTGCTGTGGCGAAGGACGGAAAGGCGCGTTCCTGAAGTCATCTCTCATACAATTGGCGAATTGCAGAAATAGAATCACAAAGGCGCGCGAGTTGCGCCACGCCGCGGAGCCGGCGAAGAAGCGCACCACGAAAGTTCATGTTTCGAATCGCGCGGATTCGGACGAAGAAAACGACAAGAAGAAGAAGACACCGGACGCGGATGAAGACGAAGGCCGCCGCCGGCGCGTGCGTCGACAGCGCGCTAGTATTAGTTCCATTGACGACGAGGACCGAACGCCGCAAGATAAAGCCGACCGCAAGCTTTTGGATCGTCTCGATAAATTGATTGTTCAACTCAGCTATTGCGTGTATGGATTTGAATTGGAGAAGCCGAAGCGAAAGTGCCGAGAAGAAGGAGGCGCGTGTGATTCGACGCTAAAAATCACGAATGAAAAAGATGCGGGCGATCTTTGGTTGTCCATTCAGCCGTACGCGATGGCCACCGACGAGGAAGAGCGCGAAAAGCTTTCGTCAGTGATCAAAGCGATTCGCGAGAAAATTGTGGATCCTCCACGCACCGAACAAAGCGAGCTCCTCACGAGATACCTCGTCATTAGCGAAGAAGACGTTCCAACCGCTTCCAAATTGGGAGAAATCACGGAAGAAGACCGTCGCCTCGCGCGAGAACTCATCTCGCAGTCGACGCCCGACGAGCAAATCGTGTCGAGTCGACAAAACCAAGCAACACCGAAGAAGAGCGCCGATGCCACACCAGCGCAACCAAGCACTCCCATCAGTTGTTTGGCTGGCTCACACCTCAAATCGGCGGAAGACAAAATCGTTTCTTTCGCCAGCGTGTACAAGACTCTCTTTCACTTTTGCACAGACATTGATAACACGGCGCTGTGTGGTTTTCTCGAGGAGGAGCAAACTGAGTACGACAAACTGTTCGCTTTACTTCAAGGCGTGGTGTCTCCAGACATTTCCATTGGCAATGAGCCAGAACCTACCGATGACGATCCGGATGGGAAGAGCATTGCGAAGCGAACCGCAGAGTTGACCAAGTTGCATAAATTTGACGTTGAATACAACATGAAGAGTCCACAGGCCTGGATCAAGCTTGCGGATCATTTGGACAACATCAAGGACATCGCGCTCAACGACTCAGCAAAGGCGTTATCCGTCGAGACGTACCGCAACTCAGCCATGTTCAAGATGGTGAAGATCGTCCAAGTGTCGATTCGACGAGCACTCATCGCTGCGGAGGAAGCTTTGATCATGACTCACTACGCTGGACACGCGGAGACGGAATGGGTACGAGCTAAGATTTACGAACGTCTCGGTCAAACGGGCTACGAGCTCTTGCAAGATGCTCCGCCAATCCACGACGCGCGCAAGTACGTTCTCGACAAGACGTCTCCGGAATTCATTTCCACTCTTTCCATGACAAACGCTGCTTTCGAGCTCGCGGCTCGACAAGATCCGGATAACTGGATGAATCCCTACTTCATGGCTAAAATCGCCAAGAAGAGTCGTCAACCTCTGAAGGACGTGCTCGAGTTGCACGCGTCCGCGCTCGAAAAAATGCCAGGTTGCCTCGAGGCCATCTACCAAGTGGCGAACATTCGACTGCGAATGTTGTTGTCCATCGAGGCGTCTGGTCGCAAAAAGATGACCCCCGAATCCCAAGCGTTGACGTTGAGCGTTCTCAAGCACCCTTTCATCGTAGAGGACATGCAAAACAGTTGGATCGGCGCGTACAGAGACGCTGTCGAGGCATTGCTCTTCCTCCACAAGAATCATCCAAAGTTCCACAAGGCGAATTATCGTCTCGCATGGTCGAGGTTGAAGAAATCTCCGGGAGAAATCGGTCACTGCAAAAAGGCACTCGACTACCTCTCACCGCTCTTCAAAGTACCGAGAACCGGAACCTTTAAAGTTTGCATGGTGGAAATCGACGACACGAATTTACGCCTCAGGGTGCCCGCGACTACGCCACGAGATGCGGATGGCAACGAGAAAATCATCTACCTGAGCGGTATCGAAGAATCGCGACGTCGTTTCATGGCGAACACTCGTCGAGCGCTTCGTCTCTATCTTTCTCTTCTGTACGCCGTCGAAGATGTCGGCACCATTTCGAGCGCGGTGTCTTACATTTCTGATTACAAGCTGACGGCCAAGTCTCGCTTCCCCGTGATTGGGAACTCGAAAGACATCAGATTCTTCGCGCTGGGTCTGTTGTTGCGCGCGGTGGCGTCGGGTATCTCACAGCCGGACGTCAAGTCCGCGCCGCGCGAAGACGACGTCGAGCCGCACTCCAGAGAATCCCTGCTCGAGTTGGCGTACAACACGTGGTTTGAATTCGCCATTCCCGCACGCGGGAACACGTTTTCTTGGGAAGAAAACGTGGAGGAGGCGTTCGCGCAGCTCGCCGTAGAGGAAAATCGCACCGATTCGGGTCCTGATCTCGTCAAAGCTCCGTACTTTTCGGCCTTCTTCTTCGCGAGCAAGCTCGAGAAGGACGCGCCGTCGCTGGACTTTGAGGCGTACGCACTCGAACACGTGCGCGTCATGGAGCAGAAAGAAGATATCAACGCTCTCGCCGCGCAACTGTCGCTGTGTCAAAACCGCATCAAAGAGTTTGAAGCGGACGCGAGCGAGCACGTCATCGAAATCGGAACGGCGCGTTTGAAAAAGCTCGTCATTGCGCACGTCGACGCGTTCGTGCGGTGCTCCAACAAGACGATTGAACGTCTGGCAAGCGGTGAAATCAAGTTGCAACCAGGCGTCGTCGGAGAGATTGAGGAGCAGGCTGCGAAAGAAAAAGCGGAAGAAGACGCCAAGGCGGAGGGTGACGCCAAGGAGGGCGCTGAGATCGTGCAATCGCCGCCAAAGCAAGCATCACAGATCAACCACAGCGAAATCGTCCTCGTCACGACGCGTCGTCTCCATCTCGCCGCCAAGCAGGAATCCACGCAACGCGTCAACGAATTCATCGCCGAGCGTCGAGCCAGGCTCACCGCGCTCACCGAGAACCCTTCACCCGGTGATTTGGACGCTCCGGACGTCCCCGCGGCGGCGAAGATTCACGCCGAACTCAGAGAGACGGAGATCGTCGTCGAACGTCTCAAAAAGGCGCACGGCCAACTCGTGGAAAAGGCGCTCGTCGCCGAAAGTCAAACGACCGATCCGGAACAGTTGAAACTCATCCGGGAGGCGTACGATGCCCTCAACGCCGAGAACGAAAAGCTCGAGCGCCTCCGAACCGAGAGCGCAGCGAGCGTCGTCAAGTATCGCGAAGAGACGACGCGTCTCGCGCAAGACATGGCGAAGAACGACATCGCCAACGCCGAGTCCACCGAGTACTTGCTTCGCGTCATGAGCGCCGTCACGGGACGAGAAATCACCGACGCCGACGAAGCCGAACGCGAGATTGACATATCCGCCGCCAATCTCCGTAAAGAAGCGGCCGAATTACGCAAAAAGACTGGTCGCTCTCGCAAAAAGACCGCCGCCGCCGCGGACGCCGCAGACGCCGAACCCGCGGCGGAGCCCGACGCGCGAGACGCGCAACAGGCGCAGGACGTCCCCGAAGACCCCCCCACGGTCACCTCGTGATCACAGTGGACTCGCATGTATCATCACACGCACACTCACACGCACGCGCGATCGCTTCGCGCGCTCTCGAGCTCGAAACCGCGAAACCCGGGGTTCGCGATGAATGGATAATCCCCACTTTCCGTCGTTTGACCACCCTCGAAGACGGCCTCGCGACTCTCGCAAGATACCACCTCTCTCTCGCGCGCTTCCCGCGCTCGATCGGCTCCTTCGCGCGCGCGTCACCGCCCGCCCGTCGCTCGATCGTCGTCGCGCCGCCGTCGTCATGTTTCACGCGGGAAATCCCCCGCCCGCGCCCGAGGGAGGACGCGGTGGCGGAGCCGCTCGAAAGCGTCGACGAAGCGGACGCGGAAACGGTGGCGCGCCTCGACCGCGAGATGACGGCGATCGGGCGCGCCCGATCGGTGAGCGCTTGGAGTTTACGGACGGACGAGACGACCGCCGCGCGCCGGCGCCGCCTCGACCGAATCTGATGAAAAACACGGGTGGGGCGCTCGCGCGAGCGCAGCGCGTCGAGGCGCAGACGGGGAACGCACCGTCGAGCACGGCCGCGTTCGAGAACATGGGACTCACGGAGGCTTCGTCGAGGGCGATTCGAGACGTGTTGAGATTCACGCACGCCACGGCGGTGCAAGACGCGACGCTGCCGCACATCATGGCGGGTTTGGACGTTCTCGCGCGCGCCAAGACGGGGAGCGGGAAGACGGTCGGGTTTTTGCTTCCCGCGATCGAGCGATTGGCGCGGAGTGGACGTCCGAGACGCGGAGAGGTGTCGTGTTTGGTCGTCTCGCCGACGCGCGAGTTGGCGTCGCAAATCGGCGAAGAGGCGAAGAGCTTATTGACCTATCACGATTTCGGGTGTCAAGTCGTCTTTGGTGGGACGAACATCAACAGCGAACGAAAGCGTTTGACGTCGCAGGGGGTGGAGTTTCTCATCGCGACGCCGGGGAGATTGATTGATCACTTTGAGTCGAGCAACTTGTCTCGCGCTGTGCAAAACTTGGACGTCTTGGTGCTCGACGAGGCGGATCAGCTCTTGGACATGGGGTTCAGACCGAGCTTGGAAAAGATTTTATCCTATCTACCCGTCCAGCGTCAGACACTGTTGTTCTCCGCCACCGTTCCCAAGACGGTGCATCAAATCGCGGCGAATGCGTTGCGTCCCGGACATCAATACATCGATTGCGTCGGCGACGACGCGCCGGCGACCAACTTGCAGGTGAAACAATCCTTGGTCGTCGCCCCGTTCCACGACCACCTCACGCTTCTTACCCAAGCCATCGAGGCGCACCAAGCGGAGGAACCGAATCACAAAATTATGGTCTTCTTCCCGACGGCGCGTTCCACGCAGCTCGCCTCCGAGATGTTTGAAGCCATCGGTAAACCGGTGTTCGAAATCCACAGCAGAAAATCGCAATCCGTGCGCACCAAGGCTGCGGATAAATTCCGAGAGGCGCGCGCCGCCGTGATGATGTCCTCCGACGTCACCGCTCGCGGTATGGATTTCCCGGACGTCACCTACGTCATCCAAGTCGGCGTCCCGTCCAACCGCGAGCAATACATTCACCGACTCGGTCGAACCGGTCGCGCCGGTAAGACGGGTCAGGGTTTGCTTATGCTCGATCCCGCCGAGAAGTTTTTCCTCAACGGCGTGCGCGACCTCCCCATCGAGACGCTCACCGCCCCCGTCGACGCGCAGGTTGATTTGCGCGTTCGCCGAGGCATCGCGCGCATCAGTCCCGAGACCAAGTCGCAGGCGTACAGCGCTTGGTTGGGTTTCTACAACGGCTCGAGCTCGAAGATGAAGTGGAGCAAGGACGATTTGATTTTCGCGGCGAATAACTACGCGCTCGAGACGTTGCAGTGCAACGGGTTGCCGGGTCTATTGAAAAAGACAGTCGGTAAAATGGGTCTCAAGGGGTTCACGCAAAACTTGAACATCGTCTCCGAGTTGGGCGGCAGCGGCGGCGGTGGTGGCGGCGGTGGTGGCGGCGGTCGCGGCGGTGGTCGCGGTGGTGGTGGCGGTCGCGGTGGCGGCGGCGGTAGTCGCGGCGGCGGCGGCGGTCGAAGTCGCTGGTAAGTTATACATCTCGTGCGACGTTAGATGATTCAGTTCCTCCGACGGGAACCTCTAGTTCCACATTCCATTTCCCATGTCTTGTGTATCATTTCTAGAGCCAACAAATTGTTAATAAAATGCCTACAGTATCACCTACAGCCTTCCGTTCTACTATCACACTAAGCGTTTTAAATGTCTCAAGACGTCGCCGACGAGGTACAGACTCCCCGTGACGAGAACGTTGACGCGCGCCGGCGCGACGTCCCTCGCGCGCTTGCGAATCAACATGAGCGCTTGACTTATGCTCGGAACGACGATGCCTCGGGTATCATCGGTGACAGCGTCGCGCTGAGACTTCTCGAGGATAGCATCCCACGTTCGCGCGCATTTCTCTTGCCATTCCGTCGCCTTGGCGTTGCCGCACTTGTCGAGTCGACTCGTCGCGCTATCCGGCGGGCTAAAAATGGCTCGTTCCAGCGTCGTGTTCGGCGCCGTCAAAACATCCGTCACGGGCTCGAGGAGGTCATTCGGGTTACGGTCTTCCATACAATTGAAGAGCATGACGTTTCGATCCATGGACGTCATCGCGTGCGTGCTGTTGGCGAACCACTCGGCGCTGTGACGCATCGACTCGACGGTGTGCGCGCCGTCCAAATAAAACGTCAGATTCGTCTCCTCGGGATCTTTCATCACCTGCGACCGTCCCGGCCACGTGGTGTTCTCCAAACCCTCACGAACAAAGTCCGGAAGGACGTTTCTCTCGAGCGAGGCCTCCATGTCCGCCGCCCAGGGCTGACGCGTCTCGTTGGCCCATGCGCGCACCAACTCCACCGCCAAACCGGCGTTGACTCGTTGGTGCGGTCCAGCGAGACCGACGTCGACGTCGCCACCGCCCTCGTACGAATCGAGCGATTTTGCGACGCGAAGCGGCGCCCCGACCTCCGACGCGCGACGTTCGAGCGACGCCATCGCTTCTGGTTTCTGCGGCGACGTAAACGTCGGCGCGCCCGGCTTCATGATGCCCGCCTTTTCCGTCGCGATTTTCTCCAAAGTATCCCCTAAAATGTCCACGTGATCCATCCCGAGCGATGATATTCCGCACACGCTCGGCTTCTCCACCACGTTCGTCGCGTCCAACCGCCCACCGAGCCCGACCTCGAGCACGCACGCCTCGACGCCCGCCGCCGCGAAGATGCGCAAACCCAACAGCGTTAAAAATCGAAAATACGCCGGCATCCCCAGATCCCCGCACGTCTTCCTCACCGCGTCGTGCGTCCACCAAAACTCTCTCGCGAACGTCTCCTCGTCCACTTTCTCCCCGTCTATGCGAAACCGCTCGCGAACGTCCATCAAGTGCGGGCTCGTAAACGTCCCCACCCGCGTCCCTCGCGCCCGCAGGATGCCCTCCACCAGCGCGCACGTGCTCCCCTTCCCTTTCGTCCCCGCGACGTGAATGACGTTCAGAGCGTCCATCTGCGACTTGAGACCCGTTCGACGGACGTACGTCTCCAACTGCGCGAACTGTTCCTCCCACGTCACCGCCCCCGGGTCGCTGCGCTTTTTCCCACTAATCGTCTTTCCGAGCTCACGCACGGCGGCGTCGTACGATTCATCGCGCGTCGACGACGCCGAGGCGTCATCCGAGACGTCCATCGCGCGAGTCGTCTCCTCGTCCGCGCGCGCGCGCGCTCGAGTGACGCCGAGCGCGCGCGCGCGCGTCGCGTCAGGGGCCCTGTGCCTCGGACGCCTCCTCCCCTAGTGGAAGGAAAAATAGACCATCAAA
>CEPK01016423.1_pt1 | contig 11363 bp, 11 predicted proteins | sample 356231 | NCBI WGS metagenome assembly CEPK01 (sample SAMEA2620259, study PRJEB7988) | marine metagenome | biome: marine biome (ENVO:00000447); feature: deep chlorophyll maximum layer (ENVO:xxxxxxxx); material: "saline water (ENVO:00002010), including plankton (ENVO:xxxxxxxx)" | depth 80 m
TCTGAGAAAGTTCATTTTTACTCAGAGAGAAAAACTAAAGAAGTATCAGATATTTATTACTCTTTTAAAGCTAAAAATGGATATTCAAAATTAGAAATTTCTTCTAAAAGAGATTCTTTAGAGGGTGTTCTTGTTACTGAGGCTGAGGACCAGCATATTGCAAGAGCAAAAAAGGCTGGGTTTAAGAAATGCAATAAGCTGATGTCAAATTTAAATTTTTTAACATACAAGTTTAAAAAAATATGACTTTTGTCTCTTTAGAGTGTGAGGAATTATTAACTGAATATGCAGATTCAACTAAACCTTTCGGACAAAAGAAAGATAAAAGAATAGATACATGGTTAAGCCTTTTATCTGAGATGCCAACTCTCATAGACACTAAATATGATTTGATTTCTGGTGTTAATATAATAGGAACTCCTAATCATTCTGATGAAGAAGCAATAAAGAACCTTCTATCCCAGTTCTTACCTTGGAGGAAAGGTCCTTTTAAGGTTAATAACACTTTTATAGATAGTGAGTGGAGATCGAATTTAAAATGGGATAGGTTTCTTGAATTAAATATAGATTTAAAAGATAAGAATATTCTAGATGTAGGTTCAGGTAACGGTTATTACGCATTTAGAATGTTAGGACAAGGGGCTAAAGCTATTTTATGTTTAGAGCCAAATTTAACTCACTATTCTCAATTTCTAGCGATCAATCATTTTATTGAGACTAATAACATAAGAATGTTACCTGAGAGACTTGAAGATATAGATATGAAACATACATATTTTGATATAGTTTTTAGTATGGGACTTTTATATCACCAAAGAGACCCTTCCATGCATCTTAGTGCATTAAGAAAGAGAATGAAAAACACTGGGCAGTTAGTAATAGAAACAATAATAGTGCCAAATGACTATGGAGATTATTTGGAGCCAAAAGGACCTTATGCGTCTATGCCTAACGTTCATTTTCTTCATACAGATAATGGTTTTAAAGCTTTAGCAAAGGAAGAAGGGCTAAGCGTTATTCAAAGTTCTAAAGAAGTACAAACAACCAAGGGTGAACAAAGAAAAACCAGATGGATGCCATTTAAGTCTTATGAGTCAGCAATTCAAGAGGACAATGAAGACTTAACTGTAGAAAATTTTCCTGCTCCAAAAAGAAAATTTTATGTGTTGGAAATGTTTAATTAAGATTCAGAGTAATCTACTCGATTACCAATCCATCTAGTTACTATAGTTTTTGCAAAATTGTCATCATATTTAGCTATCTTAATAGCTTCTTTTTGGGCCTCTTCTAGCAAATCAGAATCTCTAATTGGATTAGCGATCTTAAGATCCATTAAACCGGATTGTCTAATACCATAAATATCTCCTGCTCCTCTTAATTCAAGATCTTTTTCAGCTATTTGAAAACCATCATTCGTTTCTTGCATGATTTTTATTCTTTCTTCAGCTAAAGAGCTAAGTGGCTCTTTGTAGAGTAGGAGGCAGTGTGATTCAGAATCAGCCTTTCTTCCTACTCTTCCTCTTAGCTGATGTAATTGCGAAAGGCCTAAACGTTCTGGGTTTTCGATAATCATTAAGGTTGCTTCTGGAACATCTACTCCTACTTCTATCACTGTAGTGCATACTAATAATTGTATTTTTCCGTCTCTAAACTTCTTAATAACTTGGTCTTTCGATTTCTTTTTTAATTTGCCGTGGACAAGTCCTATATCGATCTTAGGTAATGACTCCGATATCTCTTTAAATAGCTCTTCAGCAGATTGAGCCTCAAGCTCATCAGATTCTTCAATTAGTGTGCATACCCAATAGACCCTTTGACCAGATAAACACACCTCCTCAATTCTTTTTATGATTTTTTCTCTAAGTGAGTTAGGTCTAGCACTGGTTTCTACAGGTTTTCTACCTGGAGGCATTTCATCAATAATTGAAGTTTCAAGCGAGCCATAAACCGTCATCGCTAGGGTCCTAGGTATAGGAGTTGCTGTCATAATTAATTGATGTGGACTGCGGTTCTCTGTACCGCCTTTTTCTAACATAGAGAACCTTTGATGTACGCCGAACCTATGCTGTTCATCGATAACAGTTAATCCTAGGCAATTAAAAATAACATCCTTTTGGAAAAGGGCATGAGTCCCTACTAGTATATTAATTTCAGCGCTTTTAAGTTTAGTAATAATTTCTTTTCTTTCTGATGCTTTTGTTGAGCCTGTTAATAACTCAACACTTAATCCAAGCGATGAGAACCATTCAGACAAAGATAGATGATGTTGCTCAGCTAATATCTCAGTTGGACACATGAACGCAGTTTGCCAACCATTCTCATGTGCATGTAATGCGCTAAGAGCTCCAACCAATGTTTTTCCTGAACCTACATCGCCTTGGAGTAATCTTCTCATCGGCTGATTCCCTTTAAGATCTGATTGGATTTCCGCCCATGTTCTTTTTTGTGCCCCAGTTAAATTAAATTTTAGAGAAGAAGTAAATTTTTCTTCAGCATCAGATGTTTTGTTCATTGAAGGTCCCTTTCTTCCTTCTAGTTCATTTTTTAATAATCCTGCACACAACATATGCGCAACTAATTCTTCTTTGATTAAAGCTCTTTGGACGGGATGTTTTCCTGCCAAGAGAGTTTGAATATCTATATCTGAGGGAGGGTTATGAATAAATTTCAAGTTTTCCCATAAATCAACGAATTCAGACTCAATATTTATTGAAGAACTTTCCTTTAATAAATCGTATTTATCGCAGTAAGCAATTGAATCACGAATAATTTTTCTTATTCTTCCTTGTTGTAAACCAGAAGTTGTGGGGTATACGGGCGTAAGGTTATCATCCATCTCTATTTCTTCTGACTTATCAAATATCTGATATTGTGGGTGGATCATTTGCTTTCCATTTGGCCCATGAGTAATTGGCCCATAGCATCTAACCATTAGACCTTCTTTCAAAGCCTTATGTTGGGCCATTGCAAAATTAAACATTCTCATTGTTAGACGACCCGTTCCATCATAGATTTCCGTAAAAAGCATTCTTCGACCTCTAAAAACTACTGTGGATTTGACAATCTCTCCTTCAATTAAAATTGATTTATCGTATGAGGCTTCTCCAATGGGAGTTAAGACTGTTCTGTCTTCGTATCTAAATGGTAAATGAAACATGGCATCTTGAACTGAAAAGATACCTAAAGATGCTAAGGATTCTGATATTTTAGGGCCCACTCCCCTTAAGTTCTTTACTGAATGAAGATCTTTGTTGTCTTCAGTCATAATTCTTTAATTACTTTTTACTATTATTGCTTCTACTTCAATTAAAGAATCTAAGGGCAGTCTAGCAACTTGAAGAGCTGCTCTTGCTGGGTAGGGTTCAGCAAAAAGTTCAGACATTACATCGTTTACCAAAGAAAACATTGAAAGGTCTTGTAGAGATACATTTAATTTTACTATGTCATTTAGAGAGCAATTGGCTTCTTCGCAAATGGCTTTAATATTTTTAAAAACTTGCTTGATTTGGTTTTCTTCTCCTTTCACTAATTCCATTGTTTCAGGGTCTAAAGGAATTTGACCTGAAAGATAAATCATATTTCCTGATTCAATTGCTTGAGAGTATGGACCTATAGCGCTTGGCGCTTTTTGTGTTTGTATCTTTTTTTTCATATTTAATGTAAAACTTTTGCTTGTCTTTGCTCTTGATCATGAATGCGAGCAACAGAAGCTACAGATTTTAAAGCTTTTAATCTCTTTATAATTTTTGATAAATGTAATCTATCAGAAACTTCAAGATCAAGGACAAATTCGTGTAAACCCGAATTAAGGTCAGTAGTTTGTATAGAACTAATGTTTGTCTTTGTTTCTGTTATTGATGAAGCTAAGTTTGCCAAAAGCCCTGGTTCATCATTAGCTAAAATTTTTATTTGAGCAGTAAAAAACTTTCCGGCAGACTCGCCCCAGTTTACTGGGAAACATTGTTCAGGATTTTTTCTAAAAGAAAGAATGTTTTTGCATCTATCTTGATGAACCACCAAACCTCTTTCTGTTGAAAAATGACCCATTACTGAATCGCCTGGAATAGGTTTACAGCATCTAGCATAATTAACAACAAGTCCTTCAGATCCTGTTATTTCAAGCGGAACAGTTGAATCTGATTCAAACTCATTGTCTTGATTAACAAATCCTGCAATTTGCTGAGCCACGATATTTGCTACCCTCAAACCTAAACCAATCTCTTTCAGAATTCTGTTTAAACTTCTTCCACCAATACTATCCAAAGCACCTCTAAGTTTGTCTTTATCTATATTTTTCAGCTTTATATTTAAGTTATCAAGAGACTGTTCTAATAATTTTTTTCCAAATTTTCTAGCTTCAGAAGATTTTAGATTGCCGAGGTAGTTTCTAATACTATGCCTAGCTTTAGGTGTAGTAGCAAAGTTCAGCCATGCTGGAGAAGTTTGAGGTATTTTATCTCTAAGTATTTCTATTGTTTGCCCACTTTCTAAAGGGGCGCTCAATGGGGCTAACTTTTTATTTATTCTGCAAGCCTTGCAATGATGACCTATGTCAGTGTGAACTGCGTAAGCAAAGTCTATTGCAGTAGATCCTCCAGACATTTCAATGACCTCGCCTCGAGGCGTAAATACATAAATCTCATCTGGGAAAATATCTGTCTTAACTGAATCAATGAATTCTTCTGTTGTTTCATAGTTTTCCCTCATCTCCAATAAACCTGCAACCCAGCGTCTAGCTTTAATCTGAGGGCTGGTATCTGATTTATCGCCTGACTTATAAAGCCAATGAGAAGCTATACCATTTTCAGCCATATCATTCATTTCTTGCGTTTTAATTTGTATTTCTACTGGAATCCCTTGTAACGCAATTACCCCTGTATGTATCGATTGATATCCATTTGATTTTGGAATAGCTATGTAGTCCTTAAATCTACCCCTTACAGGCTTATACATATTGTGAATATGGCCAAGCGTTCTATAACAATTTTCAGCATTATCTACAATAATTTTTATAGCATAGACATCCATAATTTCTTCGAAAGATCTTTGTCTTTCTTTCATTTTTCTATAGATGCTATAAATATGTTTTTCTCTACCTTCAACTAGGGAGGCTATACCTTCATTTAATAGTCTATCGCTCATTTCCTTCTGAATTTTTTTAAGAATCCTTTTTTGACCGCCTCTATTTTTCTTCACTGCAGCCGTTAACCTTTCATATCTCGTTGGGTAGATTGTTTTAAAAGCTAGATCTTCTAGTTCACGGTACAAATTGTTCATACCAATTCTATGAGCAATAGGAGCATAAATTTCTAAAGTTTCTTTAGCTATCCTCAATTGTTTTTTTCTATCTAAATACAAAAGCGTACGCATGTTATGCAATCTGTCAGCTAGTTTTACTACGATTACTCTTATGTCTTTAGACATAGCCAAAACCATCTTTTGGAGGTTTTCTGCTTGAGACTCTGTTTTGCTTGAAATAGATAAAGTATTTAATTTACTTACTCCATCAACCAAGTCAGCAACTTGTTTATTAAATTTTTTTTCTATAACGGTTTTAGGTATGCCCGAATCCTCCATAACATCATGAAGCATTGCAGCACTAAGACTGTCTTCATCCATTCTGAAACCACCTAATATGCTAGCGACAGCTATGGGATGGGTGACGTATGGGTCACCACTAGATCTGTACTGCCCAGAATGGGCTTCACAGGCAAAATCATAAGCCCTATTAACTTGTTCTACTTTCTTAGGATCTAAATAATCAGAAAGTTTTTTTGAAAGTGCGCCTATAGATTCCATAAAATTAACAAAATAAAGATTAAGTATCTCTATTTTTTTGCCCTAAGGCTAATAATATTGGATTATTTAAGTTTGAGGCAAGTCTTCTGCTGAAAGTCCTTCAGAGAATTCTTGTTCTAAATCTGCGATATCAACTTTAAGATCATTAATATTTTCCGTAGATACAGTCCCAGCTTCTATTTCTCTAAGAGCCATTACAGTAGCTTTATCGTCTTCCCATTCTAAAGTAGGACGCCTTCCGCCTGTGGCAAGTTGACGTGCTCTTTTCGCAGCCAAAATAATTAGCTCATACCTGGTGGTAACTTTATCTAAACAATCTTCTACGGTTATTCTAGCCATATTTAATTTATTCTTAAGTAAGGGGAGGGCATTCTAATGCAAAGAGCTCTATTGATCCAGCAATCGAGTTAAACAATTTTTTGTAAGCATTTCTCTTTCTTTATTAAGTTCTTTTGTAGAATACATAGACCTCTTTAAGTCCTCGAAGGCAAGATCAAAATCATCATTGGTTATTAGATAGTCAAAATCTTTACCTGAATGAACTTCTTGTCTAGCTTCTGCGAGCCTTTTCGTTATAGTTTCTTCACTGTCTTGATCTCTTGCATTCAGTCTGCTCTTCAAGTCTTCATAACTAGGAGGAATAATAAAAATAGTTTTTGCATCTGGATAAGCGTTCTTAACTTGAACAGCCCCCTGCACATCAAGTTCCAATATAACGTCAAATCCTTGAGAAATCGTCGAAACAACCCAATCTTTAGGTGTGCCATATAAGTTTCCAAAAACTTCTGCAAATTCAAGAAAGAGTCCCTCATTAATCTTTTTATTGAATTCTTCTTCTGTAAGAAAGAAATAGGCTACACCTTCTTCCTCGTTTTCTCTTTTCTTTCTGGTTGTGCAAGAAATTCCTAGTTTAGTTTTAGAAGCTAATTCTTCTTCTAAGATCTTATAGATCAAAGAAGTTTTGCCCGTACCTGAGGGTGCAGAAATTACAAATAATTGAGCCATAAGTTAAAAAGAAGTTTATTGTAGGATAAATATATTTAAAATGATGAAGTTTTAGCAAACTTTTATGAATGGAAGAGAAAACAGTTTTTTTGAACTTGCCTTAAAAGCGGAGGCCCTTCTTTTAGGTGATTTTACTTTGAAGTCTGGAAGAAAGAGTCCTTATTTCTTTAATATTAGTTCTTTTCTTGAGTTAGGCTTAATTTCTGAGCTATCTAATTTATATGTAAATTTAATTGAAGAGGAAAGCATTGAATTTGATGTGATCTTTGGCCCTGCCTATAAAGGCATACCGCTTGCAGCAGCAGTCGCAACTACTATGAGTGAAAGAACTTCTAATCCTGTCTCAATTAGTTTTGATAGAAAGGAAGAGAAAAAACACGGAGAAGGCGGAAAATTAATTGGTAGTGTAGAAAAAAAGAAGGTTTTAATTTTAGATGATGTTTTAACTGCGGGGACTGCGTTAAATCAATCCATAGATTTGGTTAGAGAGATGGGTGGTGAGGTCGTATCTTCAGTGATTGCATTGGATAGAGAAGAATTTGTGGATGGTGTCCTTGCCCGAGATTTAATAGCTGAGAAGACAAATTCTAAATTATTATCTATAGCAACCATTTCTCATTTAGTAGATTTTTTTAACCAAACAAACAAAAAAGAAGAAGCTCTAATAATTCAAGATCATTTATCTAAGAGATAATGTTTACAGGGATAGTTCAGGAGATAGGAGAAATTAAGGAGTGCAATGAAACCGCCTCTGGAATAAGTATACATATTACCGCATCTAGTATTTTCACCGAGAACCTTCAAGACGGAGCAAGTGTTTCAGTAAACGGTGTCTGTTTGACAGTAGTTTGTTCAACTAATAGTTATATGGTCTTTGATGTTATTAAGGAGACCCTAAGAGTTACAAATTTAGATGACTTAAAGGTCGGTAGCGCAGTTAATCTAGAGAGGTCTCTAAAATTTGGTGATGAGGTAGGTGGCCACATACTCTCTGGTCATGTCTCTTGCAAGGGCAAATCACAATTAATCCAGCGGGATGGAGAAGTAGAATTAAGAATAGAATGCCCTGAAGAGTGGTTAGAATTTATATTTCTCAAAGGGTATGTTGCACTTAATGGAGTAAGCCTTACTGTAGCTAAGGTAGAAGAAGGCAGCTTCTCTGTTTACTTAATTCCTGAAACTTTAAAAGCTACTAATTTATCTGAATCTTCTGAAGGTTCTTATTTTAATATTGAGGTTGACCAATCTACTTATTCAGCTAAAAAAGTAGATTCAACATAGCTTGCTCTAAGTTAATTTACTACTTAAAGTAGAAAGATTATGCGAAATTTAATTCTTATTTCATTTATAACTTTCCTAATTTCTTGTTCTTCTGAGGGTTTTGATAATTCAGAAAGAGAAGAAGAGCGCGATGATATATATCCTTCTACATACAAGCCCTTACCTAGTGGACAAGTGCTTGTTAAAGGAGGGAGGGTATTAACTGGTACCGGCGAAGAACTTCTAACTGCTGACATACTTATTAAAGACAATATCATAGTAGACATTGCTGAAACGATTGAAATCTCATCTGATGCTACAGTTATTAATGCAAAAGATAAGTGGGTAACCCCAGGTATAATAGATATACATTCTCATATGGGTGTATATGCTGCGCCCAGTTTAAGATCTAACTCCGATGGAAATGAAGCCACAAGCCCAGTAACTCCTCATGTTTGGGCAGAACATTCAGTATGGACGCAAGACACTCAAATGCCTTTAGCTTTAAAAGGGGGCATAACCACTTTTCATGTTTTACCAGGTTCAGCAAATTTATTTGGAGGGAGAGGAGTAACATTAAAAAATGTTTGGTCAAAAACTGTTCAAGGAATGAAATTTCCGGAAGCTCCTTATACTTTAAAAATGGCCTGTGGAGAAAATCCTAAAAGAGTTTATGGTTCTAATCGAGAACCTTCTACTAGGATGGGAAATGTAGCTGGTTATAGGGAGGCTTGGATAAATGCTAAAGAATATAAAGACAATAAAAATGCTAAAAGGGATTTAAAGCTTGATACATTAAAGGGAGTGTTGGATGGAGAAATTCTAATACAGAATCATTGTTACCGTGGAGAAGAGATGGCTGTAATGATAGATATATCAAAAGAATTTGATTACAAAATAACTACATTTCATCACGCAATTGAAGCTTATAAAGTTGCAGATATGCTCGCTGAGAACGGAATATGTGCAGCCATGTGGGCTGATTGGTGGGGATTTAAGCATGAAGCTTTTGATATGGTTTGGGAAAACGTCGCCATTGTAGATCAAGCAAAAGAAGGATCCGGTTGTGCTATTGTCCATTCAGACTCTGGTGTAGGAATTCAAAGACTTAATCAAGAAGCGGCGAAGGCGATGGCTGCAGGAAATAGAGCAGGATTTGAGATACCAAGAAAAAGGGCAATACAATGGATTACTAAAAATCCAGCAAAAGCTTTAGGTATAGATGACAAAGTTGGTTCTATAGAAAAAGGAAAGATGGCAGATATAGTAATTTGGGATTCAGATCCATTCAGTGTTTATGCTAAAACTGAACTAGTTTTAATAGATGGGTTAATCAAATACGATTCTTCTGATCCTAACTCACCTAAACCAACGGATTTCGAACTTGGAATAATTTCTCCTAACGAGAATAGACTATGAAATTAGTTACTATATTTTTAACAGTTGTTTTAGGAAATTTCTTATTCTCAGAAAGCCTATTGTTTAAAAACGCTTCGGTTTATACAGGAAATACAACAGAAATATTTAAAGACCATGATATCTATGTGGTTGACGGAAAGATTGCTGCCATTGATAAAGATATAAATTTATCTGCAGATAAAATTATTGATGCTGATGGAAAGATCATTACGGCTGGATTCATTTCTCCTTTTTCTCATCTTGGTTTAGTAGAAATTAATATGCTTTCTGAAACTAGAGACGATAGTACTTCTATTTATTCAGCGGGCTTTAGTATTAGCCAGGCATTTAATCCTTCATCAACTTTAATACCTTACAATTTAAATGGTGGTTTAACTTCTGCCATTTCAGCACCTAGCGGTTATGGACTATTTTCTGGTTTAGGATCAGTTTTTTCTCTATCAGGTGAAAATAATAGCCTTTTACTAAAAGATATAGCGCTTTATGGGTCTATTGAAGCTGATGGTGAATCGAAAGCAGCTAATCTGCTGCTTATGGAAGATATTTTTGAAGTTGCTAGAGAGTTTGATTCAGACTTAAAAGATATTCAGGAATATGCCCTTCCTGATTCATTTGAATATTCAAAAAGAGATTTAATCGCTCTAAAAAGAGTTCTTAACAAGGAGATACCTCTTGTTGTGCCTGTTAATAGGGCATCTGACATACTTACTATGATTGAGTTTGCGAGCAACCAGAAAATTAATCTAGTCATAATGGGGGCGTCGGAAGGATGGATGGTAGCTAAGCAATTATCAGAATCTAAAATTCCTGTGATCTTAGAACCAATTAATAATCTTCCTACTTCATTTGATAAATTAGGTTCTAGACTAGAGAATGCCTCTTTACTTAATAAGGAAGGAGTTAGGATTTTGATTTCTTCTGATCGCTGGGAGACTCATAACGCTTATTTGAGTAGACAAGGAGCTGGAATAGCTGTTGCCTACGGTTTGCCTTGGAATGAGGCAGTGAACGCCTTAACCAAGAACATCTCTGATACCTTTAATATTCCCAATAGAGGCACTTTAACAATTGGTTATGAAGCAGATTTAATTGTTTGGGATAATGATCCTTTAGAGGTCACTGCTTTTGCTGAACAGATCTATATTTCAGGAAAATTAATGTCTCCAAATACTAGGTCTTTAATGTTAAGAGACAGATATCTAAAAAAGTAATTAATTTATAAGTTTCTCTTTTACAATCTTACTTACCAATCCCATATCTGCATTGCCTTGAATCCTTTGCTTTAGAGAACCCATGACTTTGCCCATATCTTGTGGTCCTTGCGCTTCTGTTTCTTTTATAACTTCTAATACGATAGAAGAGAGCTCTTCTTCACTTAACTGTTCGGGCAAGAATTCAGAAAGAATTTCAATTTCCTTTTGTTCCTTTTCTGCCAACTCGCTCCGACCCGCATCTGAAAATTGAGAGTATGAATCTTTTCTTTGTTTGATCATTCTTTGAAGAATTTGAATTACTTGTTCATCTTCGAGTTCAATTTTTTTATCAATTTCTTCTTTTTTTAATTCAGAAATTGCCATTCGGAGCGCAGAAGTTGTCTCTTTGTCTCTATTCTTCATAGAAACCTTAACAGCTTCTTCAATGAGAGGTCTGATAGTTTGGTTTGCCATATTGGCTCCTTGGTTTTAGAAACGAGGCGGTCTGCCTAATCTATTCTTTTTTTGATTTTTTTGTTCTCTTTTAACGGCTGCTGCTTTCTTTCGTTTTAATACAGAAGTCGGCTTTTCATAGAACTCACGTTTTCTTACTTCAGGAATTATTCCAGCTTTTTCACAGGCACGTTTAAACTTTCGAAGTCCTACGTCGAATGATTCATTTGGTCT
>CEPK01007275.1_pt1 | contig 11343 bp, 6 predicted proteins | sample 356231 | NCBI WGS metagenome assembly CEPK01 (sample SAMEA2620259, study PRJEB7988) | marine metagenome | biome: marine biome (ENVO:00000447); feature: deep chlorophyll maximum layer (ENVO:xxxxxxxx); material: "saline water (ENVO:00002010), including plankton (ENVO:xxxxxxxx)" | depth 80 m
TCTTTATACGAAGACGTTTTTTAGTAACGTCTACTTTTTTTTGCCATTATGGGCTTTACCACCATGTTTCATTCCCATCATGCCCATTTTATTTTTTCTCATACCTGCGGCCATCATATTGCCAGTAGTGTTGCCACCACCCATCATCTTTTTTTTCATAGATGCTCCACCACCGTACATCATGGGTTTTCTAATAGTATTATTTTTAGCATATGTTTTCATTTATATCTCCTTACGCATACTAATTGTTGAATAATCATTGTTAATAGAATCATACTGTTGTTGTATAATGTCTTCAAACTTAGGAACATTTCGCATTATGTTTTTAGCATCCTGCTGTTCTTTTACTTCTTGTTGAATTTCTTCAAACCTATCCATAATTTCTAAATCTATTTCTGTTTGATTTTTAGCTGCATGTCTAATTATAAATGCTCTCATCTGTGTAAAGAATACTTTTGCATCTTCTGTTTGAATTGGTTCAGCTTTTGGATCAATCATTCTATACATAATTTCAGCAGCTTTCTTATCATTTAATAACCAACTCATAACTTTAACATCATTGTCTCTCATCATTCTAAAGCCAGCTTCTACAAGTAAATACTCTGCACTAACAAGACCACGTGCATAGTTAAACGCACGAGACATTATACCTGTATCTGTATAGTCAACTTCAGGTAATGATAATCCTACACCCTGTCTTCTAGCTGCTTCTCTTGTTATAGCTATGTGTGACATTATACCTCTAAAAGCTTCATAGTGAGTATCATCTACACCAACCTCTTTAAACAAAGCACGTGCTGTATCTGTTTCAAGATACTCTAATGCTTGAAAAGGATTATCAGGAATAGATGAGTAACCTTTTCCTTCTGCTGATTTAACAAAACCTGTACTACCTAACTGCTCCATGCCCTTATGTAACATAGAAGCAAAGTAAGCGTTTATTTGTTCTTCAGTGTACTTACCCTTAGTTTGATCCATAATAAATTTTTTATCACTCTGTAAAGTTTTTAAAATCATTACATCAGCACCTTGTCGTTGCATACCTCTAGGCACTGTGTCTAGATATTTAAGAACCATTTCTTTTGGGTTGTTTATATTTAATGATTTTAAAACAAAAAAATCTAAATCTGCTTGTCTATTATTTTCTATAACTCCTGAAGTAATTTGATCTTTTGCATCTCTATTCATGCTCTCTACTTCTTTTAAAATCTGTTGTCTTTGGTTTTTACTCGTGGTAATTATGTCAAAAAAATCTGCTTCCATTTTTCCAACGACTGAATCAATGTTTGTTATTGTATATTTGTTACCATCAGTGCCTGTAATTGTAAGCATATCTTGTAAAGCGTCATAATATTCTTTTCCTTTTCCATCAGGTGCTGTTAAAAAACTGGCTGTAAGAGCATCAGTTTCTCCTAATGCATCTACCTTAAAAATTTCTCTGCCTTTAAATGCTTTTTGAAGAAGACCTCCTTCACTAAATACTCGTCTATACGCTGGCAATCCTTTTAACATTAGTTTTACAACTTGATCTGCCATAGCCATACCTGCTTTGCCATTGTCACTAGTTGGGTCTAGTACATATTCAACTATTCTTTTACCCTCTCTATCGATGCCCTTTGCAAGATGATCGTTTAGGGCTACTTCTTTTCCTCCTATAGTTACTTTTTTAAAATAATTTTGTCGTAGTAAATCCCCATTATCATCGGTTATTTTTATAACTTCTCCAGCATCTGTCGTTATTTGTTTAGGATATTTAGCTGTTCCAAAACTTCTTATAATAGCTTCTTTAAATAATTCAGCAGATTTTAATCTTTCTCCTCTGTTTTCACTAAACATGCCTTTTAAAAGATGTTGACCAGTAGCTGTCGTTAATAAACTTTCTAAATTTTTTGCATCATAGTTTTCATTTACAATGTCAGAAATATCTTTAAGTAAACTATTGCCTTTTTCATTTCCATAAACTTCTATTCTTGCTTTAGTTGCATAATAACCTAATTCATCTGCAACAGTTGTTTCTCTACCATCTATTACAATTTTTTCGTTTCCAAAGTTAGTGATAAAACTGTCTATATCTGATTCTAAATTTTGAAAACCTTCATAGGCACTTGGTGATTTATTTTCATATTTATTTTTTTGATCACGAGCAAAGCGTCTTAATCGTTCAACATCTTCCCATTCAACTTCCATGTTAATCATGCCTTTGTAATCAAATATAGCATCTATTTTAGGAGCTAATTCTTTTTGATTATCCACCACAAATTTATATATCTGTATTGGGGTAACATCTGAAATTGCCCCTTTACCGAATAAGGCTTCAGGAGTTTGTCCAAGATCATTAAGAACATAGTTTTCTATTGCTTGATAAAAAGTTTTTTTGTTAGTTGTAGCTTGAATTTTTCTTTGTTTTATTCCTAAAGTTGGATCTGACATTGCTTCAAATCCTGCTTGAAGAGCATTGTCAGCAACTTCATTAACACTACTAATTATTTTTCTTCCAACAGCATCTTTAGCAAATGCAGAATTAGGTTGAAGATGAGCTAATATATTATCAGCAGCACCATTATAAAAACTATTTTTAGAGTGTGCTTCTACTACTTTTGATATTAGGTTTGTTGCTTTAACTTTCCCTAATTGTTTTGTTGGAGCGTATATAATACTTAGTTTATTTTGTTGATTATCACGTAAAGTATTACCTACACTTGTTGCAATTTTTTGAGCATTAGCAGGATCTACATCTAGATTGTACATTTGATTAGTTGCCGTATTTATTCCTTCTAAAGCTTTGCTGTGTAATTCTTGTACTCTTTTTATAGCCGCTTGTTGTTTTTGAAAAAATCCTGCAGTCGTTGGTGGCACTGTGGCTAATTTTTGTGTTTCAACTAATGTTAGATCTTCTAAAATTTGATCTAATTCTTCTGGTCTTTTTGAAAATATATCTGGGCTTTTCAATAGATCTTCTATGTTTTTTAAACCATTTGCCTGTACTGCTTGAAAAGCCGCTTGTTGTGCTTTTATTCCTGCACTAATAGTTCCTTCAAGTCTTAATTGATTAAGAAATGCACCCTCTTTAGTAGGATCTACTTGTCCTTTACTTTTAGCTAAAGCAAATATATCCTGCAACTCTTGTACAACTCTTGCTTGAGTTTCCATTGTTTTGTTTAAATCGGTTAAATATTTATTAGTTTGTGCAAACTTCTGTGTTACTTTTGTAACATCTTTTAATCCTAAATTAGTTGCACTCTTTTGTGCCAATGCTAAAAAGTAAGTCATGCCAGAACTTTGAGCAAAGCTTAGTGCTAATTGTTCTTCTACTATTTTTCGTGTTGCAGGATCTGTAAATATAGAACCAATAGCTGTTATCTTTTCATTTATTTTACCTTTAGCTTCTAGTAATTGACTTCTTGATTCTGGATCAAGACGCAGTAATCTTTGTTTTTGTGCAGATAAAGTTGCAAATTCTTGAGGAGTTAATTCTCTGTATTCACCTTTAGATCCAATATTAGGATCAAATATTTTTTCATTTAACAAGTCTGTATCTAAGTTTAAAAGTCTAGCACCAATAGCATTTTGACCTATAAACTTTGACATAAGAAAAGTCATGTCTTCTAAAGTGTTACCTAAAAGAACAGAGTCTAGACCCCCAATAGCTTTTTTAAATACAAACTTTCCGGGCTTACCAAAACCAAGAAGAGTAGCCATGTATGCACCAGTAGAATAAAAATCTGCATTTGCCATACCTTCAGGATCATTATTGTCAGGAGCAAGAAATTTGTATGCCATAGCTTGAGCCACACTAGGAATAACTTCATCTACTCCCATAGCAATTAATTGTTGAGATGGTAAAACTAAACTTCCACGTGATAATGCAAAAGCATTTTGTTTTAAAACGTTGTCAACTGCACGTTGTATATCTTGTTCAGCTTTGTCTAATAAAAATTGTTTTGGAAAAGATGATGATCCACTAGTAGCAAGTATTTTATGGTATCTAACAACTTCGTTATCAAGTTCTTTTAAAACTGTTTGCATTGATGAATCTTCATTCATTGCTTTATGTTTAAAGAAACCAGTTTCTAAATTTGTTTGTAACCTTTTGCTTTTAAGTGTAAGCCCATTTATCATTTTCATAAAACGATTTTTATTGTTACTAATTCGTAACATTTCTTGGGCAAAATCAGCAGTTGTTGTATTTTTATATACAAGCACACCATTATTTTCAAACGTTTTTCTTTTTATATCTTGTCGTAAATAGTATTCTAAATCTGTTTTAAATACTCTACCTTTACTTAAAACTCTAAAAGGTAAAGCAATTACCTTACCTGCTGTTGTAAATATTACGTTTGTTCCTACGTTTTCACCTATAAGTGTTCCTACTGTTTCTAATCCACTTAATTCATTAAAACTAAAATCGTATAAAGCACGTGCATCATCAGCAGAAAGAGTTAAAGCATCTTTCCCTTTAGTTTCAATTAAATCATCATACGCTTGTTGCCCATTATCTTCTATGTATTTTTCTTTTATAAACTCATTCATTTTTTCAGTATGTTCTTGTAAAACACCTGTGTTTTCATCAAGTCTTAATAAAAAAGCTCTTCTGTTTGCTTGACGATTATTTTTATTATTCGCAACATGTTTACTTAATTGTGATAGGTCAAGATCTATATTTCCATCTTCATTTATAATAGATTTACCCACACCTCTTAAATAATCTTGCCCATTAGAATATAACATATATGCGAGAGATCCTATACCAACTAAAGAGTCTTGCACTCTTCTTGCCATTTCTACCATCATGTCTCCAGTTGAATGATGTTTAAGTAAAACTTCAAGAACTTCTGGCTTATTCCCCATGTTTAATCTTGAACTTGCAAAATCTAAAAGTCGAACTCTGTTGTCGGCATAGTGTCCTTCTGGATTTGTAAACAACCCATATATTCTTTCTTCAGAATCTGGGTTTACTTTGTAATCATTTTCTCTGTTAGTAAACGCAATTGCAGGACCTCTTCCCTGTATTTGATTTAAAGCATTTTGTTTTTCACTTCCTAAAAAAGAACTTACAAAATTATAATCTACTTTTAAAGGTGACTTATCTAATTTAGCTTTATCAACATTTGGTTGATTAAGTGCAGCTATATAAGTTTTTGCATTTTTTATTCTAGTATTATTTATGTTTGCTTTAAAAACTGGAGAATAATCATAGTTTTCTAATGGATTATCAAGTGCTAAAAATTCATCAAGAGATGGTGGCAATACGACTTCATTTTGTCGTGCAACATCCTGTTCTACTTTTTGTTTTAAGTCTTCAGTATTAAATCCAAGAAATGACGCTTCACCCTCTGGAGATGCTTGCTTTTGTTGTTCTTTTGCTGATTGAGCTAAAAGAGTAAACGTAGCTAATGGTGGTTGCGTTTGAATAATTTTAGTTATGGGAGTTTGTTCTTGTTCTTCTGCCATTAATTAGTCCTTACGTTAGGAGATTGTTGATCTGCTGATAAATTATATGGTTCATATCTAAGGTTTCCATTAATTGTATACCCTACAAAGTAATTGATTGAGCCATCAGTTTCAGTTCGTTGATATAAATTACTTTCATAGTCGTTACCATCTCTACCTCTATAATTAAAAGAATCTGGCATCCAATCAACTTTTGTTAATCCAGTAGCTTCTCCTACTTCAATGTTTTGTTCATTTTGTCCAAAGGGTTTTGTAACTGCAACTTTGAGCATACGTGGTCCAGTGTCTGTTGTAACTTGAATAAAAAACAATCCTCCAAAGTCTTTAAATTTTTTTCTTTGACTCCCCTTGTCTACAATTTCTAAAACATCATACGAGTCGCCTTTATACGTTGTTTTTATTATATCACCGTTATCATTAACTGCTGGTTGAACTAAATCATAATCTGGATTAAATACATAAGTTTCATATTCTCTCCATTTATCTTTTAGCTTATCAACAACTATGTTTTTGTAAAGACTTGCAGAACGAAGATTTTTTATTGTTTGTTTATCAACTTGACTCAAATCAAAATTAAGAAGTTGTAACGAGTCTAACTTATCAGTAACTCTTTCTTTCGCTACAGATAACATACCAAAAATTTCTGATCTTCCAGAAAACGCATTGCCTGTAAATGCATCAAACTGAGCTTGTAAATCTTTATCTGATACTCTTCCTGATGGGTCAAAAAACTTTGCCATTCTGTACGCTATGAATATTCTTAATGCCGCAGCTTTACCATATTCATAACCTCTATTGTTTTGTGTTTCTATAGTTGTCCTGATAAATTCATAACTTTTATTAAATTCTTCTTCACTTTGAAACTCAGCCCTAAAGTTTATAGCATCACTGCTACTTCCTGTAAACCATTCAAGAGCTTGTCCTAATGTGCCATCACCAGTAAATGTGTTTTGAAAAAACCTATCTATTGATCCTACAAAACCAGTTTTTAATGCTTCTTCTCGTCTTCCACTAAAAAGTTTCTCAAACTCATTATATAACTTTAGAAGTTCTTGTCCATCTGTTATTTTTGTTCTAACGCTAGTGACAGATTTATCATCTGTACTATCAACACCTGCAATCGCTAGTATTAAATCTTTTTGTGTTTTCTCTAAATTTTCTCTGTCTAACCCTTGACCAGATGTTCTATTTGTATCGTGCATGGCTATTTTTAAAGCTAGTATCTGTTCAGATGTAGACAGATTACTTCTTACTAATTTTGTTGCAACAACTTCAGCAAGCTCTCTGTCTGCTAATACAGTAGTATTTAGTTTATTCATAACTTTACCTGCTGTATATTGTACAAACGGATTCTTTTGATTTCCGTCTGGTCCTATAGCTGGTTCAACTAAATGAGCAGCAAGATCAAATATTCTACCATCCCCTGTAATTGCATCAGGAAATGCTTTTGCAACTTGAGTACCATTTGAAAGACCTAACAAAGTCCATAATTGTTTATGATCACTGTAAACTCTATCTGACATTTTCATAACAGATTTTGAACTAATCTTTCCAAATTCATCTGTTATTTCTTCAGTTACATTTGCCGCTATTACTTCACTTTCATTAACTGGTTTATGTTCACTGTCTTGATTATTTTGAATTATGTTATATGCTTCAGTAACTTGTTTACGTTCTAAGTTATCAAATATATTATTCTCATCATTTAAATTTAAAAGAAGGCTAAGAAATTGACTACGTTTAGCTTCTTGTTTAAGCACGGTTAAACCAATATTTTCTGCAAGTCGTGTTGCATCTACACCACCCTCAGTTTGTTTTAATTCAAAAGCTTTTAACATTTTGTATCCTTCGCTTTGAATTTTAGTAATTATATTTTCTGATAAACTTGACCCTGTACTTTTAAGTTCTGAATCTAAAGCTATTAATTGTTCTTCATTTGCACTTGTTAAACTTCTAATCATTGATCGTATATTTGAATAACTGTTCTCCCACCCACCTGTTTCAATCACACGAAATTTGATTACGTTCTTCATATTAGGAGTACCTATATAATCAAAATCTTTTTCATAACCTTCTCTTTCTTTTTCATACTGAAACATGCCACTCAATTGCATAAAGTCTAACATTTCTTCTGGGTCTGAAAGTATTGTTTGTAAATCTTCATTGTTTAAATTTTGCCAAACAGCTTTTTGTGTGTCAGTTAAATTTTTAAAATCACCGTCAGCTAATTCTTTTAAAATAGCATCCTTCATTGTTTCTTCTACTTTTCTTTTTTGTATTGCTGCTTGTGATTCTTGAGCTTCAAATTTTGCTAAATATTCTGTGCCACCTTTCTTATACGTTTCTACAGCATACATGGTATCATCAGCATAGCCTGTTAAATTATAATCTGGAAATAGTTCTTGAAACTGTTTTTTATCAAGTCTTTTTTGTACAGTTTCTTCTTTTTCAGCTTGAACTATTTCGTATGATGTTATCTTTCCATTTTCATTTTTTGTAATTGAATATTTTTTATTAGGTTCAAATGCTGCACCAGTTATTTCAGCATTTAAATTTGAACCTAATGTTATCATCATACCAGACTGATCTTCTTTTTCTGGTTTTGTTACTTCTTGTGACGTGACAAATATTTCAGTACCACTTTTTTTATAAGTTACTTTGTAGACAGTGTTCTCTGGATCGCTGTCTGCTACAATAGCACTTACTTTTCCTTGAAGAAAATCAGGAGCGTTTCCTTTTGTAAAACGAACAGTTTCAGATTTAAGGTCACTAAATTTTTCAGGTACAGTTTTATTTTCAATAGAAGTTATTTTATCGCCAGAAAGTTTAATTGAGTAAATATTATCGTCAGTTAAACTCGCATACTTTTCCCCATAAGTCTCTTTAATTTTTGAACCTGACATTTCTGTAGCTTCAACAATAGTTTCTTCTTGCTCTTCTAAATCTGCACGTTCAATTGCAGATACAATATAGTCAGTGCCATCCTGCTTAAATTTTACTTTTATAGGAGTGGTTACATCATATGCAGATAAATCTCCTACATCAAGATTGGCAGGAACGTTATTCTTATTAAATATTTTTACTTGTTCAGGTATCTTATCCCAATCTGTTACTGTTTTAGGTATAAGATTATAATCAGTAACCATCTGTGTAGGATTCTTTACAGGCCCTTTAAAATTTACTTTTATTAATTGATCTTTATCTTTAAGAGTTGCATGAAACCCTGCAGATATAAATCCTAAATTATGTGCAGTATTTGCTGTGTAAGTTCTAACACTATCATATAGTTCAGGTGGATCTTCAGGTCGATACATTGCATCAATAGCAGCTTTCTGTGCATACATAGACAATTCATCTTTTGTTTCTTGTGCCTTTGCCTGTGCCGCTGCTCTAGCTTGATATTTAGCCTGTTCGTTTTCAAAGAACCCAGTTAAGAGGGATACTAACGGACTCATTCAGTTTCTCCTTGTTCTATAAAAGGTTTTTCTATATCTGGTTTTTCAGCAAGTGTTCCTAAACGAGCAACCATGCCAACGTGTTCAGAAAGATATTCAAACATTTTTGGATTATTTTCTTTCATTACTGCAAGTATGTTTTGATCTGGTATTTCATCTCTTTCAAGTGTATCATCATTTTCAAACAGTCTGTATGGAATACTTTTTTCTTCTGCCATATCGGATATGTATATTGCTAACGGAGCTTTCATTAACAATCCTGTATCTAGAGAAAACCTGCCAGATTCAAATCCTTCGTATATATATCCTTCTACAATACTTTCTACGGATACTCCTGCAAAAAGTAACTTTAACAAGTTTTGTTCATTTGCTGGATCTTCTAATGAATCTAATGCTTTTGATAATGCTTCATCTGGATTAGTGTACTTTGGAGGATTGCCCCACGGATAGTTTTTATTTTCTTGTGTTAACGACATTCCTGCTGGTGATTGAGCTAATGGATCAGTCGTTACATTTTCTTGTGGTTTCATCATGTTACTTCTCTCTTAGATGCTGTTCCTAATTTACTTGGTGTTGCAAATTTTGCAAGTGATCGTGATCCAGCCCTTGTTATATTAGGACTTCCCATGCCAGTTGTACGTCTTCCTGTTCTTCTATTGGGTGTAACTGTGCCAGAATATTTTGCTAATATTCTAGAAAAATCAGTATTAGTAGATCTTTGAGTTAATCTTTCTATTGCTGTTTCTAATCGTGGATCTGCAAAACGAATAAACTCCATACTACGTAAATTAGGTCGTGTGCTTGGAACATTACTTAAATTAGCGTTTACTTTGTATGGATCATAATCCATAGGTTTTTGTTTATGCATACTTGATTTAATAGTTTTAAAAAACGTATCAGATAAAAAAGACTCACCTTTAGCGTTAGGTTCATTAGCTTTTGTTATATAATCAACAAATGGAAATCTTTTTATTGCATTAAACAAATCAAAATTTTTAAAACTATCTATCATTACGAATTGTCTCCCCACCCAGAAATAAATGACCCAATAAGTTGAAAGAGTCTATCTTTCTTTTCTTTACTTAATAATTGCATATTGTATGCAAACTCTAATGCCATCATACCTATTTGATGTTCTCTATTGTTACTGTTTTCTAATGATTGAAAATTATATGAAGCGTTATCTCTATATTTTTGCCACAATTGATTCATAGCTTGTTGAGATGCGTTGTATTGATTTTGTACATTTATTCTGTTTGTTTCATTTTGTATAGCAGTGTTTGCTGTATTTACATCTCTTCTCCATTGTACATTAGATTGATCAATAGCAAAAGACATATTCTTATTAAATTTTTCACGAGAGTCACGCATACTTTGATTGTATTGCATCATAGCATTTTCTTCTGAAGTATTATATTGATCCATAGCTGCAACTCTATTAGCGTTAGCAGTTTCAACTTGCACTCCTAATTCAGCAAAGTATTCTTCTATTTGTATTTGATTTTTTGCATTGAATTGTTTACGAGCATTTTCCTCTGCTGCATCTGTAAATGCTCCCTTTAAAAACGCTTGATACGTTAAAGTATCGCTTGCTTGTTTATTAGTTAAATTTTGAATGTCCATTTTTAAAAAGTTTTGTGCGTTGTTTACAGCACTAGTTAATCGTGCATTTAAATTTGCTTTATCCATTGATGCAACAGTTACAGCATTTTGTAATGCTGCTTGTTGTTTATTATTAAGATTTTGTAATTGTATTTTTGAATGAGCTTGTGCATCTGCCGCAGCTATTGGAACTCCTGCTTCCATAATAGCAGAAATCATAGCTGATGCGGCCATAGATGATCCTCCTAAACCTCTTGAGTTCATCAAAGATGCTACTTTTCTTACAGCACCTGCCGCCCAAGCAGGGGGTGGACTACCATCTTTTATAGTAGCCATTAACTCACTCAATTGATAACGCACCGTAGCTTTAGGATTTAATTCTTCAGTAATCCCTTCTGCCATTGCTCCTTCAGATAATGTGCCTGTTATATCATCAATAACATAAGTCACTTCACCTTGAGCAGCTTGAGCATCTTTAAGTTTATCAGAGGTTGTTTCAATGCCCTCAATCATTCCTACATTTGGATCAGGTTTTTTTGGAGCATTTACAATAGGAACATTATCAACAGTTTTTGGGTCTATATTAGACATGTTATTTAATTCTTTGTCTGTTTCTGTAAGATTTGTTCCTGCTGCGTCAGGATTAATTTCAACTCCATCTACTTTGGGTACGGTATCACTAGCCTTGCCCCCAGCAACATCTTGTGTCTTTTTTAAAACATTAAATGTGTTTTGACCTTCAGTGTTTTGACCTTCAGTGTTTTTGCTTTCAGTATTTTCTTCTTCAGCCATAATTATTTACCTATTAGTATCTTATCTAGTTTATCTTCTAATC
>CEPK01037508.1_pt1 | contig 11332 bp, 5 predicted proteins | sample 356231 | NCBI WGS metagenome assembly CEPK01 (sample SAMEA2620259, study PRJEB7988) | marine metagenome | biome: marine biome (ENVO:00000447); feature: deep chlorophyll maximum layer (ENVO:xxxxxxxx); material: "saline water (ENVO:00002010), including plankton (ENVO:xxxxxxxx)" | depth 80 m
ATCTTTGGCTTGTCTACATCAGATATCTTTGGAATTGGAGGAGTAAAAATATCAGATCCGGAGCTTTCATTTTCTTTAGGATCATAAATACCGCCATTTATAAAGCTTATACTTAAGATAGATTCTGCTATGTAGCGAATCTGGATAACTTCTCGCATCGAAGGTTGTAAAACTGAAGCAATAAACCTGTCGCTATTGGGCTCTTGAAATAGCCTCGCTTTATATTTTTCAGATAATTGACCATTGTCATACTCGTATTGAATCCAGATTTGCGCAGCTATATCTCCGGCAAACCTTAGGGCAACACCTTCAATAGCTATCGGATCTTTTAAGGTTGTTGATTTACCTGTAAGAGAAAATTTAGAACCCGTTTTTAATAAGGTTCCAGCTCCATCAAATTGCAATGGGCTTGCCGTATCCAAAAACTGCGCACTTAATTGCGCCATGATTAGCAATCCAAATAAATAAGTAAATAATTTATTTTTCATGGTATATCAAATTTAGCTATCTATTTATTAATTCGCTCTAGGAACTTCACTATAAAAAAAAAGGCTCTCTAAAATAGAGAGCCTTTTTTTATCAATAATAAATAAGTTATTATTTCAAGAATGTCATACGCATAGTCTTACGCATATGCGGTGAACTCATGGAATAAATATACATTCCACTGGACACTTGAACACCATTCTTATCCATACCGTTCCAAGAAAGCTGATAGGTACCAGCTGGCTTTTCTTCGTTATTTAATAAACGAACCACTTCTTGGCCTAACATGTTATAAACAGTTACAGTAATTTTATCTCTCATTGGAAGAGTATACTGTATTGTTGTTGTTGGGTTAAATGGATTTGGATAGTTCTGGCTTAACTTATAATCCTCAGGAGTAATGATCGTTAGCTCTCTTTCAATAGCTAGCTTAACTGATGATTCACTATACTCCATAATTTGAACCTGCGTTCTTCCATCTGTGGCTGACATCATATTTAGCACAACCTCACCTCTGCCATTGCGATTGAAGTCTACTCCAGCTACAGGCTTATTAACAAAACCAGCGCCATGGTCACCTGTATTGTAAACGACTACATCCCAAGATGAAGGACCACCTAAAACAGATGCGCCTTCTTTTAAGGTAACCTTGGTTAACTCAGAACCTTTGCTACCTCCAGCAAATAAAGTAGGTACGCCATAAGGACTCATGTTGAAATAACCTGCGCCATGATCTTTAACGCTCTGGACAGCAGCTACACCAAATTGAGGACCCATCGCAACGACCGCTGCTTCATCAGCGCTCATCGTTAATGCATCGCCATCTTTATCCGCATAGACATATAGTTTTTTACTATAGTAAGCGGCTGAATAGATTTCATCTTTGCCATCGCCATCCATATCAATAGCAGCTGGGTTAAATGTAAAATCATCCCTTGAAGCAAATTTATGGAACGATGTGTCGCCTGCTACAGCATAGGTATTTGCACCGGTAGCTTCAATAAAGAACAATGCATGATTATTCCATGAGAAGCAAGCAGCCTCTAATTTGCCATCGCCATCTGTGTCGGCAACCACCACACTTTGCGGACTTCCACCGCCGTAATAGTTATCTATTGTATTATCTTTATTACCATCGCGAGTTGCAACAGAAAATTCCTCTTCGAGAGTTGGTGGCAAAGCGCCTGCTATATCTCCCTTAACGCCAACGATATAGAAACGGTCCTCTGACCAGGGAGCTGATTTATCTGCACCACCATAGCTTGCACCATTCATAGAATAGATAACCTCATCAAGGCCATCGCCATCTATATCGCTTACAGTAAAGGATTCGGTTCTACCCCAACCCATACTATCATCAGCAATAGCGTGTAAATTCACATGCCATACGTCTGAAAAACCGTTATCGGTTCCATCAGCTTCATAGACATAAAGACCTGCATTAGGATCACCTGGTTGGTCAACACCTTTAAAGAAAATAACCTCATGTTTTCCATCGCCATCAAGATCGCCAGTATTCACATGGCGAGTTCCTGTGCTGTATTTTGCTATTTTACTAGGAAGGACGCTGAGATTCATATCATCCCAATATACACTTCCGCCAGACCAGCCTTTTTGGCTTTGCACGATCACTGCTTGCACTTTTGCTGCGCCTTCAGGAGCGGTAGCAGAAGTTCTTAGGAAGTGCCATTTGTTTGGCGCAGAAGCTGCACTAAGTGTATCAGAAGTACCACCTGCAAGCTCGCTCCAGCTCGCATCAAAGAACTTGATCTGTAGCCAAGCTTGGGAGCCATCTTTTAGAGAATCTGGAGAAAAGGTATTTCCATATCCACCAAAACTATAAGCCATTCCAGGGGTGGTATCTCCTTCATAATAACTAGGGGTAGTATTATCATTACCGCCATCATTTTGACCCCAAGTCTTTAACATTAATGATCCTGTTCGAGCGGTCACAGTATCTGTACCCGCTGTACCACCATAGATATCATTTCCAGTTTTTTCAATTGATCGATTGGTTTTATCTGTTGGCCAGATATTCCAGCCTGTAAGCGAATCTTCGAAACCAGGATTTGCAAGTACATTGCCTGGAGTAAAAGGTTTCGTCTCATCAAAAATTTGAACTAAGGTATCGTTACCAACATATTCGAACCCATACACACCGCTACCAGCATGACCATTCTTATTATCAGTAAAATAGTGTGTTGTCCAGACTTCTTGCTTACCATCACCATCTACATCTGTACCTGCAGCCACACCTCTAGTATGTCCACTGCCAGACCATAAATGCTTGCTAGATACTACGGCAAGCTCAGTGAAATGGTTCATTGTAAAATACGCATCTTCCCAATACACACTTCCACCAGAATAACCTTTTTGACTATGGACGATTACCGCTTGAACCTTTACTGCATTAGCAGGTGCGGTAGCGCTCGTATATAAATAGTGCCAATCATCAGTTGATGATGCATCACTCATGGTATCAGATGTGCTTCCAGCAAGTTCCGCCCAGTTCGAGTCAAAGAACTTAATCTGTAGCCAAGCTTGGGAGCCATCTTTAAGTGTGTCTGGTGAATTTGTTCTGCCATAAACAGAAAAATTATATACTTTTCCAGCTTCGGTGTCACCTTCATAATAACTTGGGGTTGTATTGTCTGCGCCACTATTCTGACCCCATGTTTTTAGCATTAATGATCCATATCGAGCCGTCACAGTATCTGTACCTGCTGTACCACCATAGATATCATTTCCAGTTTTTTCAATTGATCGATTGGTTTTATCTGTTGGCCAGATATTCCATCCCGATAATGAATCTTCGAAACTAGGATTGGTTAAAATATTTTGTGAAAAAAGAAATGTTCCCATTGATAAGAACATTAAACCTTTAACAATTTTATTCATACCTCTCTCCTTAACTTATTGAATTAAATATTGTTGTTATATACTGTATAAAGTTTGAAAGATTCTAAACATAAACCATCGGTAAACACAATCAAAAATTATTTAAATAATTTTCAATCCTATTTAGTCAAAATGTTTTTATTTTATAACAGGGCTATATTAGAAAAAGGGTAGCTTTTATCTAGCTTTAGGGAGTGAGAGATTAACAAAATTTTCAATTCAATTATTTACACTGTCATTTTAAATGGTATTCTTCTATCGTCGGCTTTAGCTAATACCGGCAAAATTTCAGGTAAAATTACAGATGCAAAAACAGGTAGCCCTTTACCAGGTGTAAATGTTTTCCTAGAGGATACACCCTATGGAGCTGCATCGGATGAGTTGGGCGAATACGTCATTTTAAATATCCCTCCTGGTAATTATACGGTCAAGGCAAGCTATATTGGCTACGCATCCTACAAAGTAACCAATGTTCGCGTCAGCCTTGATCGCACGACCAATCAAGATTTTGCGCTCAAAGAAGCTGTAATTGAAGGTGAAGAGGTTGTTGTTCTAGCAGATCGACCCCTTGTATATAAGGATCTCACTGCCTCGCAAAAAATTACCACATCTGATGAAATCAAAATAATGCCCGTTGAAACTTTCCTTGGTGTATTGACCACGCAGGCTGGCGTTAATCAAGGGGCTGGTGGTGAATTGCATATTCGCGGGGGCAGATCAAATGAAGTGGGTTACTACATTGATGGCGTTTCGGTAGCAAATCCTTTTTTTACCAATGGGCTTGCCGTAAGCATATCTAATAAAGCTCTGGAAGAGATGAAAGTGGTCTCAGGCGCTTTCAATGCAGAGTACGGTAACGCGATGAGCGGTATTGTGAATTTACAGGTTAAAGATGGCGGGAAAGACTACCATGGAAGTCTTTCCTATCAGTCAGGTGATCACCAATCTACCGATACACAAATATTTACCAATATTGATCAATTTAGTCTGTTCACAAATAAAGTGCTTGAGGGGACCATTAATGGTCCTATGCCATTTATGAAAAATAAAGAACAGTTTACATTCAATCTTAGCGCACGCTATAGTGATAGCGAAGGATATTATTATGGTATAAGAGAGCACACGGTTGGTGATTCGGCAGACTTCAGGAACGATGATAATTGGTACATTGAAATGAATGGCGATAGTAGCTATGTTCCAATGTCACCGAGAAATAACCTTAACCTAATGGGTAAATTTACTTATCGAGTAAGTCCTTTATTAAAGGTATCGCTACAGCTTTTACACTCTGGTGGAAAATCGAAATCATATTCTCACATATATAAATATAATCCGGATGGCACCTCCACTGCTCAATCGGCAAATAATAATTATTCAATCAAACTAAACCATGCATTAGGTGCTAGAAATTTCTACGAAGCTAATTTGTCATTTTCAAATACAAATTATATGGGTTATCAATTTAAACCTATCGACCTCAGCTCTGCAGTTCATGAAGATGAAGCAGATCGCTTTGGAGCAGGACAGTATGTGCTTTTTAATCAATTCGAAGATTCATCAAAATACTGGATACTTAATGACTCTAACTATGCCCCTACCTCTAAAATCAAAGGGTCTCCTGCAGCCTCAACTTTTTTGTTTGGAGGATCTAATCGCGGACATTCCTATCGGCAATCTAAATCCGTGTCATTTAAATTTGACTTTACTAGCCAAATCAATAACCGACATGAATTAAAAACAGGAATCAATTATCGTTCGGACAACTTAGATGAACGCAATTTTACCGTTCTATATGACAATCAGGAATACCGCGTACCTACAATTCTTCCAGAAAATGATTCTCCTTCCCATAATTATTATAACAATACGGCGGTTTTCTTTTCAGGCTACCTCCAGGATAAGATTGAATATGAAAATTTTATTACCAATCTTGGTATTCGCTATGACCAATTTAATCCGGATGAGGATTTTATAACTGATTTTCTAGACCCTGAAGGAGATAAAAAGAAGGCCAAGAAAAAAGTGATGATTTCACCGCGCGCAGGTGTAGCGTTTCCAATTACCGATCAAGGAATTTTGCATTTCTCATATGGGCATTTTTATCAAATGCCAACCTTGAGAAGGTTGTACAAAAAAAGTATTTTTGGTGCCGGACTTGCTCCAACCATTGGATATGCTGATTTAAAACCTGAAAAGACTGTGTTGTACGAATTTGGTCTACAGCAACAATTAGGACAGATAACCGCAATTGAAATGAGTGCATTTTATAAAGATATTAGAGACCTTCTTGCGGTACAATCTATTCGCTATGAATCACAAAAATACGGGCCATCAAACTATGCTATCTATATGAATAAAGATTACGGAAACGTAAAAGGATATACCTTTAGCCTTACCAAAAGATATGACCCTATATCAAAAACCTCTGCCTTTGTTGATTATACCTATCAAGTCACGGAAGGAAATAGTGTTAATTCAGGCTCATTTTACTACAATGCGCTATCAGGTGAGCAGGAAGAAAAGCGCATTGTGCCATTAGCTTGGGATCAGCGGCATATCTTTAATACAAATTTTTCTGTAGGTGACCCTAGAAATTGGAATTTAGGCATTATTAGTAAGCTATCGAGTGGTTGGCCATATACGCCTAATATTCCAGATGCTAATTATGTACCACAACCCAATAGCGGAAGAAAACCATGGCAATGGCGCGTGGATATGCGAATCCATAAAAATTTTAAAATTAGAAAACTGAATTATATATTTTATATGAAAGTCTATAATCTTCTAGATAGAAGAAATGAGCGTTATGTCTTTGATGATACGGGGCGAGCAGGATATACTTATGTTTTTCAATCAACGCAAGAAACCCAAGGTTTCAAAAACCATTACGGAGAACCTGGAGTGCATGAGTGGTCTGAATACCAGGTAAGACCTCATTATTATACGGCACCTCGATCTATTAATATGGGCTTTTCGGTAGATTTCTAATGAATAGTTTTTCATTCACCAAAACGATTGCAACAATGATAATGATTTTTTCATTTGGTATTGCTCAATCAGAAAAAGTTCGCCGTTTTTCAAACGAATGGAAGAAAAGAGGTCCAGAAAAATCCTGGAATTCAACTGAACATGAATATTTCTACAAATGGCGAGATAATATCAGAAAAAAAAGAGCGCTTTCGGATGATCAAATTCTTCGGCGCCAAAAAGCAATTATCAATGGCAACAAAATCACAACCGAAATTTGGAACTATGGATCCATTTCGAGCCCAGGTAATCGCGTAACAGATATTATTTGGGAAGGCCTAGGGTACGGATATGAATTTGGTCCATTTATTGGTGCAGAGGTTGAAGTTCCCGCTCAAAGCCATCAGGATGCATTCATTAAAACCGATAGCCTGGGAAATCCTGTATTAGATGGCGATGGTAATCCAGTCTGGGCAGCGCGGGTAATTAGCGATGGGCTTGTTTCTTTAGGCGGAGAAATATCTCCTGATGGTAAAACATTTTATGGATGGGAACCTTTGGCCTATAATAATCAAGGGGTTCCTTACGGTGATCCTAATAGTTCTCGTATTCCAACATCAAACGATATTGATCGTGATGGCGATGGCAAACCTGATAGCTGGCCTGAGGGTTGGTATAATCCTAATCTTAAGCGTTATGTTTGGCCAGGTGCCCTAAGGCAAGGATCGTCCAATTCAGATTTGGAATCATTTTTTGTTGTAGATGATCGCTCCAATAGAGAATTTAAGTACTATCCTTTTTCAGATGATTCAACACGAATGGGGTTAGGAATTGAAATTGAATGCAGATATTATCAATGGTCTAACCCTCTTGCTGAAGATGTCATTTTTCTTATTTATAAGGTGACAAATAAAAGTGAGAAAGATTTAAATGAAGTCATATTTGGTATGTGGGGTGACCCCCATATTGGAGGACCTTCAAACTGGCAAGATGACTTATCTTATTTTGATCGAGACCTAAATATGGTCTATGCGTGGGATGAAGATGGTAAATCAGATGTCGCCGGAAGAAAGCCTGGATATTTTGGATATATTTTTCTTGAAAGCCCTGGAGACCCTTATGATGGAAAAGATAATGATGGAGATGGAATGGTTGATGAAAGCAGGAACAATGGTATAGATGATGATGGCGATTGGGATCCAAATAAGCATGACCTAGGAGTTGACGGCTTACCAAACACTGGTGACTTTGGGGAAAACGATGGATCGCCAACTGCAGGAGACCCTTTTGATATAAGACAACCTGGCGAACCTAATTTTGAATGGACAGATTTGGATGAATCCGATATGATAGGGTTAACCAGTTTTGCCGCACCAGACTTTGGAGGCAATAACCGCATTTCAAAAGATGACTTTATCTACACCAGCTACATGAATCCTGGTCAGTTTGATGCATTAAATTCTGATATAGCAGGCGATAATATCTTTTTGTATGGATCAGGAAAGTTCATGCTTAAAGCAGGAGAAGCGAGACGTTTTTCTATAGCTTTATTGGTTGGGGATAGCTATGATGATTTAACTCTAAATGCAAAAACTGCACGACAGATATACGAGACAAACTATCAATTTGCTAAACCGCCAGAAAAGCCTAACCTTACCGTTGTTCCTGGCGACCAGAAAGTTACCCTATTTTGGGATGACATTGCAGAATCATCCTATGATCCAATTTCAGAAGAATATGATTTTGAAGGCTATGTAATTTATCGAAGCACTGACCCTAGCTTCTTGGATCAGCAAAATATAACTGATATAAATGGTTCCAGATTTTTATTTGAACCATTGAGGACGGCTACTGGAGGCTGGGCAAAATGGGACCTAATCAATGACTACCAAGGTCCAAGCGACATCCCATACACCGGGCGAGGTATTTCTTATCATTTAGGCAACAATACTGGCTTGGTCCACTCATTCGTTGATTCAAACAATGTCATCAATGGCCAAAGATACTTCTATGCCATTGCTGCGTATGATCATGGAACCAAAATCATGAACATTGGGCCGAGTGAATCTTCGAAAACAATCACATTGAATCCTGAAACTAATGAAATATTTTTAGATATAAATACCGCCAGCGTTATTCCGAGAAATCCTTCAGCCGGGTATAGATCAGGTAGCTGGGAAATGATTGATTCTGTTACATTTATTGATCACGTTGCAGGGTCTGGAACCGGGACCTTTGATTTAGAGCTGCTTGATCCAAGAGCACTGGAAGATACAAATACATTTCAAATTACTTTTAAAACAAATCCTACAAGATATTCGATTGAAGATCTTAAACCAATAATTGAAAGTCGTGTAATCAAAAAGGATGTATATCTTACATTAATGAAAAATCGTATCAATGCTGAAAATCTTATAGTAACCCTTGATGGAAATACAATGGAAAATGGTAAAGATTATAATCTTTTTGCGGATGCTGGGCAGATAGTGGTTTCATCAGATTTAACGAGCTCAATTAAGGATGGCGATCAAATCACTATTTCATATACCTATTTCCCTCTTTGGGATAGTAAGCTTTTAGATTTAGAGGAGTCAAACCCTGTAATTGATGGATTAAAATTATACGCTAAAGAACATCCATTGCGATTAAATGAAGATAAAACCAAGTGGCAAATAGGAAGCAAGGCAAACTATAAGATTAGCGTAAAACCTTATAATAGTAACCCAGACAATATGAGGCCTTCAGATTATGAGATAAGATGGTTCGGCAATATTGCAGATACAAGCGCACTGGGTGCAGCTACAGCTCCTTTCCAAATTTGGGATGTTACTCCTGGTCGTTTACCTACAAAAAAGGATTTTGCAGTCTTGGATTATGAAATAAGAAACGGTACATGGGATATCAATGAAGAGGTTGTTTTACTTGAGCCTGGTGAAGGTTTAAATATTTCTTGGCAAATTTCCATTAAGCCAGCAGAAAATACTGAAACGATAGAACATGGACCAGGTGATATTTTCTATATTGCTACTGACCGCCCGTTTGATGAAAATGATATTTATAAATACAAAACCTATGCATCCAAAATTGATGCAGAAAAAGCAACCAGTGAACTCGATGAGATTCGGGTTGTGCCAAATCCATACGTTGTAACAAATATTTTAGAACCATTGGACAGGCAAAATCCGCGCGATCGTGGCCCTAGAAGAATCTATTTTGATAAGCTTCCAGCGTCTTGCAAAATAAAAATATATACAATAACCGGGGAGCTTGTTAAGGAGATTAATCATGAGTCTGCATTTGATAATGGTCAAGAATTTTGGGACCTCACTACTAAAGATAATTTTCCAATAGCTTACGGTGTTTATATCTATCATGTAGATGCTGGCAAGTTGGGTGAAAAAATTGGAAGGCTTGCGATCATAAAGTGAAGAGATTTCTACATATTGCTTTATTTATCGGTATTGCATATTCCCAGCTAGATAATACCGAAACAATATCTAAAACAGGTACGACATCGGCACAGTTTCTTAAAATTGGGGCTGACGCTCGAGGATCTTCCATGGGAAATGCCTTTACAGCGATGGCAGGGGGAATTTCTTCGATGTATTGGAACCCTGCTGGGATGACGTCAATCAGAAAAATGGAGGCTGTCTTTCTAAATTCTGATTGGATTGCTGGCATAACATATAATTATGCTGCTCTTGGTTTAAACCTTGGACAAAATGGGGTCATTGGATTGAGTATGACCAGTTTATCAACCCCAGAAGATTTAGTGCGCACAGTGGAAAAGCCAAATGGAACCGGAGAGTATTTTGATGCGAATGACCTAGCAATTAATCTTAGCTATGCTCGACGATTAACTAACAAATTTTCCCTGGGAGGGAATATAAAATATATCCGTCAAAGTATATGGCATGCAAATGCAAATTCTGTTGCAGCTGACTTAGGCGCACTATTTATTACACCATTCAATAATATTAGACTGGGTGCAAGTTTATCAAATTATGGTTCTGATATGCAGATGGCAGGTAGAAATCAAAAATTTAGTGTTGATCCTGATCCAACCAATGAGGGCAATGTGGAATTTGTAAACGCAATGTATGAAACCGATAAATTCCCATTGCCATTGATATTTCGCGTAGGGTTAGCTGGAGAAATAATTAATACAGATAATAATAGATTATCATTTGCTGTGGATGCTCTTCACCCTAATGATAATCTTGAGTGGGTAAATGCAGGACTAGAATATGCATCAATGAATATGTTCTTTCTTAGGGCTGGTATGAGCACTCTATTCAGGGAAGATACCGAAGAAGGCTTGACCCTTGGCTCAGGTCTTCATTATAAATTAGCTGGAACATCAACACAGATAAAATTAGATTATTCCTACTCTACATTTGGTAAGCTAAAAAATGTACAGAGACTATCTATCGGTGTGCATTTTTAATTGATAGCTAGTTTTTTTTATTTTCCAAATTTAGAAAATAAATTGGCATAGCAAACGATAGGCCAACACCAAACATCAATACAAAGTATTTCAACGGATTTGGACCTTTCCCTTTTTGAAACTTATATACGATATAAGATGAAAACGTAATTGCAGCTACGCCTAGATCGGCAGCCATCATTCTCACAGCATTATTTTCAAACCAAGCTGAAAAAAATTGCTGCACTGTATACTGGTCAACAATAATAGATGCAAACATTGCCCAATAAGGTAATACGATTCCAAGAACTGCCAATAGGATATAAACTTTTTTCATTATTTTTCCTTTATTTTAGAAAACCACTTATGTGTTCCGAAATGATTTTTTGGTGTAGGTTTATTATTTTTGATATTTCTATAAACCCTACTTCAATAATATTATTTTTTGAAAATCTGAATTTATCTGTGTATTGAATGATACTATATACACGCCTCCCGATACTGGAACATTCTTACCATTTAATCCATTCCATTTAATATCATATGTCCCAGGTT
>CEPK01183681.1_pt1 | contig 11319 bp, 10 predicted proteins | sample 356231 | NCBI WGS metagenome assembly CEPK01 (sample SAMEA2620259, study PRJEB7988) | marine metagenome | biome: marine biome (ENVO:00000447); feature: deep chlorophyll maximum layer (ENVO:xxxxxxxx); material: "saline water (ENVO:00002010), including plankton (ENVO:xxxxxxxx)" | depth 80 m
ATTTGTAATCCCGGCATGTAGGTTCCAGCAAAACCAGCTCCAACTAAAGACCATAAAAAAAATGCTGAAAGAAAATTATAACTTAATAATGAAAATAAAATTAAACCTAATGCACCTAAAAGAGATGATAAAAAATATAATTTTCTTGCGTCGAAATTATCTGTAAGCCCTACTAAGAAAGGTGTAGCAAACACATAACCTAGAAAAAAAGATCCACTTATCCATCCTGCTTCACTGTTGGTTAAGAGCCACACTTTCTGAAGATCGACTAGATATATTGGCCAAGCTGCAAAACCTGCCATAGAAAACATTTGACATATGCATGTCAGAAAAACTATGAAACGCATAATTTTAAATACAATTTTTAAATTAAAAAATATACTTTTATTTCATAACTTTATTTACTAAAGTAATTAAAATTAATTAGGCTTAAAATAATCGTGACAACTTTAAACCAAATAACAACTCCTAAATCTATTGCTATCGTTGGAGCTTCAGATGATAAAAATAGGATTGGTGGAAGACCTCTTTCTCACATGATTGAACAGAATTTTGAGGGAACAGTTTATCCAGTAAATCCAAACAGGGATATGGTTCAAGGATTAAAATCATATCCAAATTTGCAAGATATACCTGGAGATTTAGATTTTGTTCTAATTGCTGTTCCAGCCAAATTTGTTGTTAACGTTATTGAGGATGCTGTAAAAAAAAATGCTAGAACGGCGTTAATATTTTCATCTGGGTTTTCAGAAATTGGTGGTGAGGGTGAGGTTTATCAAAAGAAAATAAGAGAAATATGTGACCAATCAAATTTAAGGGTTATTGGACCAAATTGTTTAGGTCTATTTAATTCCCAATCTAGGTTTTATCCAACTTTTACGTCAACAATTGATAGGGCAACACCTATTCCTGGGGATATTTCCATAGCAAGTCAATCAGGTGCCTATGGAAGTCATATTTACATGGTATCTCATCAAAGAGGTTTAGGAATAAGGTATTGGATAACTACTGGCAATGAAGCAGATTTATCTGTTGGAGAGGCTATTCAGCTTTTAGCAGAAGATGATAATGTACATACCATAATGGCTTATGTAGAGAGCGTCAAAAATGGTAAGCAGTTTATTAATGCATTAGAAACTGCAAGACAGGAAAAAAAACCAGTAATTTTGATGAAGGTGGGTAGATCAGATGTTGGTGCAGCTGCAGCAAATTCACACACAGCTTCTTTAGCTGGAGAAGATGCTATTTATGAGGAAGTAGTTAGAGCACATGGTGCTTATAGAGTAAGAAGCACAGAAGAAATGTTAGATGTAGCTTATGCTACAAAACCAAAAATTTATCCAACGGGAAAAAATTTAGGTATTGTAACAATATCTGGAGGGGGTGGAGTATTAATGGCAGATGCTGCTTCAGATGTAGGTTTGAAAGTAGGCGCAATGCCAGAAGGAGCCCAAAAAGAATTAAAAGAAATTGTCCCTTTTGCTTCTCCAATGAACCCAGTTGATGTAACTGCGCAATTTTTTAACGATTTATCTATAGTACCAAAATTTATTGATTTAATGTTATCCCAGGGTGGTTATGATGGAATTATTGGTTTTTGGACTTCTGTAGCAGGGTCACCAAAAATGTCACAACCTCTTTTAAATGCACTTAAACAGGCTATGTCTAATTATTCAGAAAAAATTTTCATAAATTCGATGGTTGCATCTGAAGACATAGTTAAACATTATGAAAAAGAAGGTTTTTTATCTATTGAAGATCCTACACGAGCAGTTGTTTCAATGGCAGCGTTAATGTATTTTGGTGAAAAGTTTAATGAAAAAATTGAAAAAATAGAGATCCAACCTCCTTTAAAAATAAATATTCCAAAAAGAAATCTTAACGAAATTGAATGCGTGGAAATTTTAGAGAAATTTGACATTAATTTGAATAAAGGAAAGTTAATTAAGAATGTTCAAGAAATAAAAAATATATACAAAGATATTGAAGATGGGTATGTCATGAAAGTTGTCTCAAAAGATATTCAGCATAAGACAGAAGTCGGAGGCATTTCAATAAACATAAAAAGTTTAATTGAAGCAGAAACAAAATATGATGAAATATTGCAAAACGTTAAAACGAAATCTCCTAAAGCATTAATTGATGGAGTGATGATTTCACCTATGATCAAAGGGGGAGTTGAGGCAATTTTGGGTGCAAAAGTTGACCCGGTCTTTGGACCAGTGGTCATGTTTGGATTAGGAGGGATTTATACTGAAGTTTTAAAAGATATAAGTTTTGCAGAAGCTCCCTTGAATAAAAAACTTGCAAAAAAAATGATTTCTAGATTAAAAAGTGCAAAAATGTTTGAAGGAGCTAGAGGTTTGAAATTAAATTTAGATCATTTATTATATAATATAGTCAAATTGTCTGAATTTATTTATATATACAAAGATTTTGTAAAAGAGGTTGAGATGAATCCTCTTGTAATTAAAGAAGATATGGTTATTGGATTAGATGCCTTAATAATACCAAATTTAGAAGGAGAAAAAAATGCCTGAAATTTTAAAGGATACTATTGGTCCTCAAAAACAATTTCATGAGTTTTTAGCTGATGGTAAATTTAAGATTCAAAGGAGTAAAGTTACAGGTGAATATTTTTTTCATCCAAGAGTAGCCTTTCCAGGTACTGGAGATAGAGATTTAGAGTGGGTCGAAGTTAGTGGAAATGGAATTGTTCATAGCACTTCATGTAATAGAAGGCTGCCAGAGAAAGGTGGCGATTTCAACCTATCTATAATTGAATTAGATGAAGGACCAAAGATGATGTCTACAGTCGTCGGCATAGAGCCTGATAAAGTTCAGGTAGGAGACAAAGTCAAAGCCAGAATAGTAGAATTAAAAGGGGAACCTAATATAATTTTTGACTTAATAAAGGGTTAATTAAATGGATATTAATGAAATAAGAGCAAAAACAGCTGTTGTGGGTTTGGCAGAGGCTGGTTGTGGGTTAGCTCCGGGTTGGAATGCGATGGAATTAATGGCAACAGCTGTATATGATGCTTTAGATGATGCAGGATTAAGCATTCAAGAAGTTGATGGATTGTTTGCAGCAACTGCTTTTCATTCTATGGCGGCAATGTCTTTGTCTGAATACTTGGGAATTAGACCAAAGTTTGCAGATGGTTCAAACATAGGTGGTTCTAGTTTCCTAGCCCATATATTGACTGCGGCAATGGCGCTAGATGCAGGTTTAATAAATGTTGCAGTAATTGCTTATGGATCTAACCAAAGGAGTGCTGGTGGATTTAAAACGATTTCAGAAGCAATGCCTTTTGAGGCTCAGTATGATCCCCGAATGCCAGTGACTGCCTATGCTTTAGCAGCAAAAAGATATATGTATGAATTTAATGCTAGCAGAGAGCATTTGGCTCAAGTGGCAATAGCAGCTAGGGAATGGGCATTACTTAATCCAAGAGCTTACATGCATGAAAAAGGTTCATTAACAACAGAAGATATACTTTCTGCAAGACCAATCGTTGATCCATTAGGTAAATTAGATTGTTGTTTAGTAACTGATGGTGCAGCAGCAATAGTAATGACAAGATCTGATAAAGCTAAAGATACTAAAAATACTCCAATTTATTTATTGGGTGCAGCAATGGAACATCACCATAGAATGATTTCAGAAATGCCAAATTTTACTTCTACCTCTGCTAAAGATAGTGGAAAAAGAGCGTTTGAGATGGCAGGATATAAATGTTCTGATATGGATACAATTCAGCTCTATGATGCATTCACTATTAACACAATTTTATTTCTTGAAGATCTAGGTTTTTGTAAAAAAGGTGAAGGAAAAGATCTAATAAATGAAATAAATCCGGGTGGAAACTTACCAGTGAACACAAATGGAGGGGGGTTATCTTGCGTACATCCAGGAATGTATGGTTTGTTTGTTACTCTTGAAGCATTAAGACAATTAAGAAATTCAGCTGGAGACGATGTTGGTAATAGAAAAGATGGTGGGTGGATTGAAAATGCCAAAATTTCTTTGGCTCATGGAAATGGTGGAGTTTTATCAAGCCAGGTAACTAACATTTGGGGATTAGAAGAAACCATTTGATCAAGGTTTCAAGATCACTTTACCTTTGGTGCCTCTGTTTAAAATCTTGTTTAGTGCTTTAGGTGCATTTTGAAGTGAAAACTTTTCTTCAATTTTTGGTGTGATTAGACCTTTTTCATGCCATTGAAATAGTTCTTTCATGTTTTCTTGAAAATCCTTTTTGTTATTTCTGGTAAAGGCTCCCCAAAAAACTCCAACTACATCGAACTCTTTAACCAGAGCTAAATTAACTGGAAACTTTGGTATCTCGCCAGATGCAAACCCTATAACAAGAATTCTTCCATATCTGGCAAGAGCTCTAGAAGAGGTTTCAAATAACGAACCTCCAACTGGATCAAAAATAATATCTACACCTTTTCCATTAGTAATTTTTTTCAGATCATCTTTTAAATTTTCGTAACCAATTGAGATGTCTGCACCTAATTTTTCAGTAAAATCTTGTTTTTCTTTTGATGAAGATGCAGCAATAACTTTAGCACCATAGATTTTTCCAATTTGTATTGCCGCTATACCAGTCGATCCAGAAGCACCTAGAACTGCAAGAGTTTCTCCATTTTTTATTTTTGCTCTTTGTTTTAACGCATAATGCGATGTTCCATAAGCGCATAACAATGCGCATGCTTCATCATAATTCATTGAATTGGGCATTTTATAAACTGACTGCTTGTTAACTTTTGTTATTTCTGCATAGCCTCCTAATTGAGTTAGACCTGCAACTTTATCTCCAATAACAAATTCTTTAACATTTGAACCCAAAGAAAAGATTTTTCCGGATACTTCCATTCCGGGAACAAAAGGAGTTTCTGGTTTATGCTGATATTTTCCTTGAACAAGAAGACCATCTGGAAAGTTCACTCCGCATGATTCAACTTTAATAATCACATCATCTGGATCATTAATTTTAGGTGCCTCTGATTCCTCGTATATTAAGTTTTCCAAAGGACCATAATCATTGCAAATTATAGCTTTCATATTTCAAAGTTAGGGAAATACTAGGGAAATTGTTTCAGCTATATATGCAGGTTTTTTAGCATCTTTTATTTCCAGTTCATAAAGGTTTATCATTCTATATCCACCATTTTCCATTAGATTTACTTTAATTATTTTTCTTTTTAATCTAACCAATGAATTTACTTTGACTGGATTAATAAACCTTACTTTGTCTGACCCATAATTTAAAGTTCTGCTGGAGTTATTTATTTTTGCCGTTTGTGAAGAAAGCAAAGGAATTAAAGATAACATGTAATAACCATGAGCAATCGTCTTTCCTTCTGGCATTTCTTTTTTTGCTCTTTCAACGTCTACATGAATCCACTGGAAATCACCAGTTGCTTTGGCAAAAACATTTATTTTTTCCTGAGTAACTTCATACCAATCACTGGGTGTTAAAGGGGTATTTAGATGTTTTTCAATTTCATGTGGACTATTAATTTCAATCATATTATGAATTCACTTTAAATGTATTTGTACATATAATGCGATCGATCAGAAGTGTGTTGCCTTACCTCTGTACTCCATCTTCCTTTTTCCACAGCAATTCCCCATTCTGGGCTATTAACAACTTCAGGGCTATCAATTTCATATAAAGCAATAAATTTTTGAGAGGGTCCATCCATATCTTTGGTTTCTCCACCAATAGAAAATTTAAAAGGCTCACCTTTGGAACGTGTGACTTTATTCACACCTGGTACATCGAGAAGGTAAGGAATGTGTTCGTTATCATAAACATCATTAAACAAATCTTCATAATCTGGCTTAATGTTCATTGAAACAATAAATAGATATTTTGAATTACTCATAATTTTCCCACTTTAAATTTATTTTATAACTTTAAAATAAATTAAAAATTAAATCAAAACTTCTTTGAAGATAAATATACAAATTGATTTGTTGTTAATTAAAATTATTTCAATTAGAATTTACTAATGTCATACAAAAAGAAATTTGAATTAGAAGGAGTAATTCCGGCTACATTAATATCATTTAATGAGGATTTTTCTATTGATGAAATAGAAAGTAGGAAACATATAAGTTTTTGCGCTAATACAAAGGGTATCTCTGCAATAACAGTCAATGGGCATTCTTCTGAAATACACGCATGTAATATAGAAGAACAGAAGAGAATATTAAATTTTTCATTAGATGAAGTTGGAGATAATGTTCCAATAGTTAATGGCATTTATTCTGATGGGAGTATAGAAGCAGCTAAGATAGCTAAATTGTCTGATCAATTAGGAGCTTCAGCTCTTTTATGTTTTCCTCCCCAAAGCATGACAATGGGTGGTCATTTGAGGCCCGAAATGGCTTTAGAGCATTTTAAAAGAATCGCTGATGTTACTGATTTGCCACTTATATGTTTTAATTATCCGGCAGCTGGGAATTTGTCATATCCTTTTGATACACTTTTAAAACTTTTTGACGAAGTTCCTTCAGTTAAAGCCATTAAAGATTGGTGCAATGACCCTATGTTACATGAAAAGCACATTAGAGTTTTCCAAAATTTAACTAGACCTGTAAATGTTTTGACAACACATAGTTCTTGGTTAATGTCTTCTCTAGTGATGGGAGCAAAAGGTTTGTTATCTGGGGCAGGTAGCGTTATTGCAGATTTACAAGTTGAGTTATTCAATGCAATTAAATCTAACGACCTTTCAAATGCAAAAAAAATAAATGATTCAATTTTTCCTTTAGTTCAATTGTTTTACAAACAACCATTTTTAGATATGCATAATAGGATGAAAGAAACACTTGTTTTACTTAACAGGATGAACAAAGCAGTTGTTAGACCACCATTAATGAAGTTGCCAATTGAAGAAATTGAATCTTTAAAAGCTGTTATTAAGCAAATCAATTTATCAGAAAATTATAAAGATATTAATGCTGCTGAATAATTTTTATACCTCATCATTATTTCAAATAATTAAATCATGAAACCTTTTCGAAGTAAGATAGATAACAAGACAGTCGAAGATTTAAAATACCAAATCTTAAAAGGAAGAATAATAAATTGGAGTCCTAAATCAAATAAAAATGCTGGGATAAAATTTGAAGATTTAGAACATATTTTAAATTATTGGAAAAATAAATTTGATTGGGGAAAACAAGAGAAAGATCTAAATAGTTTTCCTCAATATAAAACTAAAATTAATGAAACAGAAGTTCACTTTTTACATATAAAATCTGATTTTAAAAACGCAGTACCTTTAATGTTAATTCATGGTTGGCCTGGATCAATTTTTGAATTTTTAGATCTTATTCCTTTGTTAACAAATCCTAAAAATGAGAATAAAAAATCAATGTTACCTTTTGATCTAATAATTCCATCTTTGCCAAATGTTGGCTATTCTTTTTCAATTGAACAAAAACCTAAAGATTTAAAACAGATCTCATCCATTTTTATAAAACTTATGAAAAAAATTGGTTATAAAAAATATTTTGTTCAAGGTGGTGATCTAGGTTCATTTATTGCCTCTATAATGGCAATAAAAGATCCCAAAAATATTCTTGGCATACATATTAACTTTTTGCCATTGCCAAGAGGTCTAAATAAAAATCCAAATAATAAGTTGGAAGAACAGTTCTATAGCAAACTAAAAAATTGGATGCATTTTGAAACTGGTTATCAAGCAATTCAAGGCACAAAACCATTTACAATTGCTCATGCTCTTAACTCCTCACCAATTGCACTTTGTTCATATATCTGTGAAAAATTTTTTTCTTGGACAGATAATAAGGGAAAATTGTTTAGAGTAATTAATATTGATAGAATGCTTGCAAATATATCATTGTACTGGTTTACTGGATGTATAGGGGCATCATTTTGGCCTTACTATATTCGTCATAAAACTGATTGGCCTATAAATAAAGATTATCCAATATTAGTTCCAATGGGATATAGTGAATTCCCAAAAGAGCTTTTTTCTCCTCCTAAAACTTTAGCTGATCAATTTTATAAAAACATAATTTATTGGGAAAAACATAATAAAGGTGGACATTTTGCAGCAATGGAGCAGCCAGAAAAATTAACTACAGATATAAACAATTTTGTAAAAAAAATAATATAATTATTCATGTGAGTTCTTGAAAAGATTTTTTATTTGTTCTCGAAATTCATTATCTACAGTAAAAAAATGCCCATCTTCCTCATGTATAGAAGTTCCAGTTGAATGAAAGGTGAAAATATGATTATAAAAATCCTCTATATTTTTTATTTTAAAATTTTGATTTTTATTGTCTTGTATTATTGGAGTTCTCATACATACAGTTCCTTTAAATAAAAATTATATTTTTCTTAATAACATCTTTCGATAGCTTTATTTATAGTTTTTAAACCTATTTTTCTTAATAAATCTCTCTTATATTTTTCGGATGTGTGCTGATTATCAAAAATATCTATACTCCATGAAAACTCATTGAGTTTATCTTCTAAGTTAATGTTTTTTTTGTTTTCCCATTCTATTGCTATAGGTTTGTCTGACACTCCCCCTACAGCAAATCTAATTTTATCTTTATTTGTTATAGCAGCAAATGATGCTATGGCAAAGTCACCAAATTTCTCAGAAATTTCTTCAAATGCATAACCAGTTTTTTTTTGAGAAATAGGAAATTCTATTTCAGTAGCTATTTCATTGGGTTCTCTTAAAGTAATTAGGGGTCCAAGATAAAATTCAGAAGCATTAACTTTACGTTCTCTAAACTTGTTTCTTAAAGTAATTTTACCTTTTAATGCTAAAAAACAAAGTGGTAATTCTGATGTTGGGTCACCATGACATATTGAACCAATAACAGTGCCTCTTGCTCTATGTTGCATGTGACCAACATATGAAATTGCTTGTGAAAGTAATGGTAAATCGTTTTGAGTATTTTCTCTTTTTTCTAAATCAAGTTGCCGGTAAGTTGGTCCAATAAAAACAGATTCATTTTTAGAAATTATATATGAGCTATCTTTTAGAAAGTTAATATCAATTAAAATTTTTGGCTTTATCAATCTCATATTTAACATAGAGACTATTGATTGACCTCCAGCAATAATTTGTGCATCATCACCATAATTATTAAGAATTGATAAAACTTCATCAATTGTATTAGGTTGAACATAATCAAATGGAGGAGGTTTCATTAATTATACCTAATTTAATTTTAATATAATTTAACATTGTAGTCTTTTTGGGGTTTGTAATTTTTTCAAAAGAATTAAAAAATTGATTTATAATTATTTTAGATGCTGAGTTTAATAATCTGTTTCCTACTATTGATATCTTTCCATTCACATTAGCAGAATATGAGTAAGAAATTTTTATTTTACCATCAATTTCTGTCAAATTTAAAATACCTTCTCCATTTCCTTGACCAAGTTTTCCTGAAGCATTTCCTTTTAATTTTAATGACTTTTCATTTTTTATATTGGTTAATTGGACAATAAATTTATACTCACCTTTTATTGGTCCAACCTTGATATTTATAATGCCTAAATAATGATTCTTTTTAATTAATTCAATTTTTTTACATCCAGGAATAATATCTTTTAGAGCTTTTACATCTAACAACTTTTTCCAAAGGGTACTTTTATTCATATTTATTATAACATTACCCGAACCTGAAATTGGATAATCAGTTTTTAAGTGCAAACTTTTATTCACAAACTTTGATTTTATTTCTTTTTGTTTATGGTTTAAATAAAAATGAATTTTAGACTTAGTTAGAGGTAGTGTTATGTTGTCTAATCCTGTTGCATCTGAAAAGGCATTTGCTATTGCAACAGGGGTTGACATACAATTGCCTTCACCTAATCCTTTTGAACCAAGTGGTGTAAATGGACTAGGGGTCTCAATGTGTATAATCTCGGGTTGATTTATTTCTTTACTTGAAGGTAATAGATAATCTTGAAAAGAACCCGACAAAAAAGAACCATCTTTTTCATATTTAAATTCTTCTAAAGTTGATGCTCCAACAGCGTGAGCATAAGCTCCATAAATTTGTCCATCTGCTAGTAATGGGTTAAGAATTTTGCCAGCATCATGTCCTGTAATATATTTATCTATTTTCATGGAGCATTTCTCTGGGTCGATTTCTATTCCACATACATCAAATACAAAACCATATACAAGAGATCCATTTATTTCATCTTTGTCGTTTGGAGGCTTTATTTCTGAATCTGACCAAAAGACTACTTCTCGTAAACCTTGTTCCATTTCATCTGGAATTTCACTTGGTGACCAATGAGATATTCCAGCTAAACGTTTAAATGATATACTGTTGTGAGAATTATTTTTATCTAATATTCTTCCATCTAAAAATTTGACGTTATCAGATTTACAATTAAGTTTTGAAGAAGCAATTTTAACAAGTCTTTCTTTTAATTTTTTTGCAGCTATAGATGTGGTTCCTGCTACTGCACCTGCAAAACGACTTGAATAATTTCCAGCAGCAATTGACCATGCGTCTTTTTGTGTATCTAGAGTTGTGTTAACTATTATGTCATTAGGGTTTATTGAAAAAATATCTGCTACAACTTGGCTAATAACGGTTTTGTGACCTTGACCTTGTGGCACACTGTCACATGAAACATAAACACTTCCTGTTGGTCCAATAGACACTGAAGATGAAGCTAAAGCGCCACCTTTATGCCCAGCTTTCTCTCTTTCAGAATATGGAAGAGCAGTAGTGATATAACCCATATTTGAAATTGAAGGTTCAATAATTGCTGAATATCCAATTCCATATAACATACCTTTTTTTAAGGATTTCTTTTTTTGATTCATTATTTTTTTGAATGTCTCTGATTTTTTAACTTTTTCTATTAATTTTTTATAGTTTCCAGAATCTAAAATAGCTCCTGCGGGAGATTTATATGGAAATTGATTACTATTTAAAATATTTTTGTTTATAACTTCTAAATGATCTAGTTTTAGTTCATCTGAAATTTTTTTTATTAATCTCTCAAGTGCAAAGTAATGTTGAGGACCACCAAAGCCTCTGTTTAAACCACTTGGGGTTTTGTTTGTTAAAATTACTCTGTTTCTACAACTAATATTTTTAACCATGTAAGGGCCGCTTAAATTACCATGCATTCTATATAATGATGCCGGTTCTGGAGCTCTTAAATAAGCCCCCACATCATCTACTTGATCATAGTCAATTGCTTTAATTAAACCGTCATTAGAAACTGATGCTTTTATCTTAGTCAAACGACCAGTAGCTGAAGAAGCTGCTGTAAG
>CEPK01070691.1_pt1 | contig 11304 bp, 20 predicted proteins | sample 356231 | NCBI WGS metagenome assembly CEPK01 (sample SAMEA2620259, study PRJEB7988) | marine metagenome | biome: marine biome (ENVO:00000447); feature: deep chlorophyll maximum layer (ENVO:xxxxxxxx); material: "saline water (ENVO:00002010), including plankton (ENVO:xxxxxxxx)" | depth 80 m
ATTACTATTGGTCCAGTTGCTAATGGTGATGCAAAATTTACTCAAGGGTCATCTGTAGGTCCAATAACTATTAATGCTGGTTATACAGTGGCAATAGAAAATGGAGCAACTTGGTCGATTATATAAATATAAAAAAGGTATATTTTTAAGTTATGGCAACGGGAAAATTATCAGTTGGAACTGTAGCACCTACTGCTGCTCTTAATCTACCTGTATATGGGACAGAGGATGATCTACCCAATAATGGTAATGTTGGTGACTTGGTATATGTCAGAGATAAGAAGGCGATGTATATATGGGGTTCTGCTGGCGAATGGGTTGGAGAAGGTAGTGCATCAGGACCATTAGGAACTGCTGGTAATGCTGCTAATAGTGCAAAAGAAATTCTTGATTCTCCAGGTGCATCTTCTGGTTCAGGTTTATATTATATTTCAGTACCTGGCGAAGGATCACAACAAGTTTATTGTGATATGACTATGGATAGTGGTGGTTGGACATTAGTTTATGCAACACATCATGCAAGTGCTCATACGTTTGTTTGGCCCACGTCTAATACATATTATTCATGTGGATTTAATCCAAGAAGTAGTGGTACTGCAACTACTGAAGGTAATTTACCTAATAAATATACTGCTTATGGTCCAACAGCATCATCGTCAGCATCAGAATTTATAATTGAAACATATGACTATGGTAATGGTAATGCAGACTATATTTGGAAATTTACTTTTACTCCTAGTGTAGGAGCAACTTGGGATAATGGTAATAATGGTAAGGAAGATAATTTAATTCCAGCATCATTATCTAATACTCAGTTGGTTGATAATTGTGGTAGTAGTAATGGTACTAGACCAACAACTGATACTAATGATAGTAATCACTGGACTGATAAAGCATCTCCAGGATCAGGTGGTAACTGGGATATTGGAAGACCTGATGGATCTGGTGGTGATGCTAACGAGAAAGACGCTAACTGTAATAGATATGGTGGTGGGGGACCAGGATTACATAGAAGTTCTAAGACTTTATTATGGGTTAGGTAATGAAAATTACAAATCGTTATAAGAACACATTATTTCCAACATATGTGTTCGAGATTGATATTGAGGATTATGACAAAGAATTATTAAAGACTGTAGTATCAGAAGGGATTGTTTTAAGAACTGATCCTCTTACTCTCACTAAATCTACCTTACATGAAGATAAAAGGTTAGATGAATTTAAAAAATTTGTTTTAGATATACATCAAGATATTTTAGTTACTCTTGGATATAGTGGTCAAGAGTTAGAATTTGCTGGAATGTGGGGTGTAGAACAAAAGAAACATGGGTATCATAGACAGCACTATCATCCTAATAATTGGATGTGTGGTGTCTTTTATATTGATACACATGAGGATGATACTATTGTATTCCATGATCCTAGACTACGAGCAGGTTTAATACAACCTAAGACTCAAAAATATAATGAATTTAATACGAGTATAAACAAATTTTCTAGTCCTGAAGGGAAATTATATATATTTCCAGGATGGTTAGAACATAGTGTTGAACCATTAACTCATGATAAAACGAGAGTTAGTATGAGTTGGAATATAGCAATTCCTAAACATTTAGGGTGTGGATATGGATGTACAAACGGTTAAAGATCCTAGAAAGATTATAAGAAGAGCACAGTTATGTGATGCTTGTGAGCATAAAACATTATTTGCTTTGTGTGGATTATGTGGATGTGTTATCCATGCTAAGATAAGATTAGAAAATCAGACTTGCCCTGCTGGTAAATGGTAATCTAAACTATATAAATACATAGGAACAGGGTAGACAGTAACAATTTAAATAAAACTATGTCAACACTTCAAGCGGGAACTTTAAATGTTACAGGAGCGTTAAATCTCCCGAATTATACAACGACTCAAAGAGATGCTTTGAGTAGTCCTGCGACTGGAACAATTATTTTTAACACTACTGATGGTGTAATTGAGATTTATGATGGTTCGGAATGGACTGCAACTGCTGGTGCTGCTTCTTATGTTGTAGCAACAGGTGGATCAACTTCCACATCTGGTGATTATAAAATTCATACATTCAACTCTGGTGGAACATTTAACGTAGCATCTGTTTCTTCTGATGCTGCTAATAACAAAGTAGACTACTTGGTTGTCGCTGGAGGCGGTGGCGGTGGAGGATTTGCATCTGGTAACTTTAACAACTTCGGTTCTGGAGGTGGTGGAGGTGCTGGTGGTATTCTAAAATCTTCTGGATTTAACTTTACTGTATCTGCTGGATCTTATCCCGTTGGTGTTGGCGGTGGTGGATCAGGTGGTGTTGGTAATAATGCTGGTTCTGATGGTGGTGGTAGTCAATTTGGACCTTTCTCTGCTACAGGTGGAGGAGGTGGAGGACAACAAGACAAACCAGGAAGACCTGGTGGATCAGGTGGTGGAAACGGAACTGATGAGCAAGGGGAAAATAATCCTGGAGGTTCTGGAACATCTGGTCAAGGAAATAATGGTGGTAGAGGAGCACCTTCACAAAATGGAACTTCTGGAGGAGGCGGTGGTGCCAATGAAGCAGGAGAAAATGGATATAATAGACCTAACTCAAGACCTGCAAGAGGTGGAGATGGTTATTCAACCTCTATTAATGGATCATCCATAACCTACGGTGGTGGTGGAGGAGGTGCCAACTATCCAGGTGGTCCTCACAACCCTGAAGGTGGATCTGGTGGAGGTGGACCAGGTGGAACCTCACCTACACAGTCTGGTGTAGATGGAACTAATGGACTTGGTGGAGGAGGCGGTGGTGCCTGTGACCAAGATCCTCGCCAATATCCAGAACCTCGTGGTGGTAATGGTGGTGGTGGAGTTGTTATTGTTCGTTACAAGTATCAGAATTAAAACTATGGCACATTTCGCAAAGATAGATCCATACGGTACAGTCGTAGACATCACAAAAATTGCTGATGCAGACTGTAAAGATGAGAATGACAACGAAAGTGAAGCAAAGGGTATAGCAAAGTGTAGGGAAATATTTCCTAATGATACTGCGTATGACTTTAAACAGACTTCATATAATTCCAGATGTGGAGAGCATGGTAAACAGGAATCTTCAGATAGTGGTGAGTTAACCTTTGGTGGTAAATCATCTTTTAGAAAGAATTATGCTTCTATAGGTGGCAAATATGATTATGAAAGGGATGCTTTTATTCCTAATAGAATGTTCCCCCAAGAAACTACTCTTAAAGAGGATGAAGGTCGTTGGGTATCACCATATCAAGCAAAACAAACAACTGATGGTAAAGGTAAAAACTTAAAAGAAGTTCTTGGTGCTGATTTTGATGATGCTACAGATTATACTGTAACCTCAAACTATAATCCTTATGGTTGGGTGTGGGATAATGAAAAGAAAACATACTATAGAACTAATCCAACAGATACTGTTAATGTGACCTATTCATATAATAGTTCAACACATATGTGGGAAAAAGGATAAACTGTGTTATAATATAGTCTGAATGTTTTTGTTATGAAGGAGTTTATACTTCAAGACTCTAGTTTTATTGGAGGATGGTATATTAATCCTGAAGTATGTGATGGATTAATATCATTCTTTAATGATTCCCCTAACCAGAAACCAGGAGAGGTTGGTAGGGGAATTGACGAAGAATTTAAAATTTCAACAGATGTCAACGTATGTCCTAGAAATCCTGATAAAAGAATACAGGATTATTTGGATGTACTTACTGATGTCTGTGATTTATATTGTAAGAAATTTGAGTATGCAACAAAGATGCACTCTTTGTGGGGATTAAATACAAATTTTAATGTACAAAAATATAATCCAGGAGAAGGTTTTTACGGTTGGCACTCGGAAAGAACATCAATAAGAGATACTGTGCCTTACAGACATTTAGTGTTTATGACATATTTAAACACGGTAACTGATGCTGGAGAGACTGAATGGTATCATCAAAAGTTAAAGATACAACCAGAAAAAGGATTAACTGTTATTTGGCCCTGTGATTGGACACATACACATAGAGGTGTAACTTCTCCAACACAAACTAAATATATCACAACAGGATGGTATACTTATAAGATACCTGATTTTGATTATGATGCTCTCAATTATTTGGGTGAACTAAGGACTACAGTATGAATTTAAAATATACTTATTGGTACTTCACAGGTGTAATTCCCCCTGAAGTGTGTGATCGTATTATTGCAATAGGTAAGAAAGAAGTACCTAAATTAGGACAAGTTAATAGGAAATCATCTAAAGATATAGAAGAATATACAGAGGCAGATTTAGAAGAATTAAAATCTACTAGAGATTCTCATATTTCATGGATAGATTTACCTTGGGTATATAATATTTTAAAACCTCTTGTTAATCAAGCAAACAAAGATGCTGGATGGAATTTCCAATGGGATTACACAGAGCAAGCACAGTTTACAATATATAAACCTGGACAGTTTTATGAATGGCATCCAGATCAACATCATTTTCTTTATGGTGAGAATGACCATGAGTTAATGAGAGGTAAGTATAGAAAGTTATCTACTACATTATTATTAAATGATCCTAGTGAGTTTGAAGGAGGAGAATTAGAATTTCATTATGATAGAGTTAAAGAGGAATGTTGTAAGGGAATGACTGCTAAGGGTTCTTTAGTTGTCTTCCCTTCTTTTGTCTATCATAGAGTTAAACCTGTTACTAAAGGTACTAGATATTCTTTAGTTACTTGGAATTTAGGATTTCCATTTACATGATTTACATTTCGCAAATTAATATTGCCAATGAGTTGCAAGATAATATTATAGAGTTTTTTAATTCTAGTCTCTTGAAAACTTATGTTTGGGATGAAACAAGAGTATTCCCTTTAGATAAGACTGGAATAGGTGTTGGTGGAGACATGCACAATTTACCACCAATGTATTATAAATTGGTTGAAATAGTTAAAGAAATCAAGGCACATGTCAGTCATGACAAGAGGTTTGAGACATTACAGAATGTTGAGATAGTAAAGTATCCTGCTGGTGCTCAAAAAGGATGGCATTATGATACTGCAAGAACAACAACTACAGGTGCATCAATAACATATATTAATGATGATTATATTGGAGGACATACTATAATAGATGGTGTAGATGTTCAACCATTATCAGGGAGGACTGTGTATTTTGATGGATTAGAATTTAGACATGCTGTTTCACATATTGTTAAACGAGATAGATATACTATTTCATGTTGGTATGGTCAAGATGATGATATGTTATGTACACCTGAGTTTTTAGCATTATGATATTACCTATTTGTGTTGCTCAGGTATTTGATGATTACCTTGATAAAGAATTGTTTGAAACTATAAGAGATAGTTTCCTTAAATCTGATAGTACCCCTTGGTATCATCAAAAAGATATATCAGGTTTTGGTGAAGAGAAAGATGGGTATTTTACTCATTTATTATTTGCTGATTATGAAATTCAGAGTGATAAGTTTAATGTTGTGTTACCATTATTATCAAAGATTAAAGTAAATGCTTTGGTTAGAGTAAAGGGTAATATGTATCCTAGAACTGATACTTTAGTTCATCATAAGAATCATATTGATTATGATTTTAAACATAAAGCAGCATTATACTGTTTAAATACATGTGATGGTGCAACTGTTATTGGAGATCAAGAGATTCCATCAATAGAAAATAGAATAATACTATTTGATCCTCAAACACCTCACCATAGTACGAATTGTACTAATCAACAATTCAGGGCAAATATTAATATTAATTATTTCTGATGCGAATACTAAACCCTAGACAATTATATGAATTTCCTGGATTTATTGAGATACCTTATGATCCATTTAAGTATCTTCCATCATCTTTACAAAGGGTTCCACCCACCTTAGATGTTATTGAGGGAGGTAAAGATGATAATATACCTGTTAAATTATCTAATGCAATACAAGATGTTCTATGTAAAGAATTTAATGTTAGTTGTGAATTAGATTCATATCTAGAAGTATTTGATTGTGATGTATCTAATCCTGATGAGTTTATATCTGTTATTGATTTAGATGATGGAAGATTATATTACTATCATCTAGAAGTAAAGAGACACGATGAATATAATCCTAATATTGGATTTGATCTTATACCTAGAGTTATTAACTTTCGTCATGCACTAACCTTTAAATGGAAAAACACAAGAGATATAAAAAATGCGAAGTATAAATTTTAAAAAGGTACTTGATATTCCTATTGCTATTATTGATAACTTCTATTCTAATGAAGATTATAATAAGGTAATAGCAGAGTTGAATTATCTCTATGAAATTGGTGCATATAAATCACCAGAAGATCCTAATGGTCCTGGTACAGCATATGAGGATGGTGTAGCATTAAAGGGTGCAAAAGGTATTCATTTAGATACTGCCTATGAAAGTAGGGATATGTCTGATATATTATCAGTTAATAGACAATTATTTGATAAAGATTTAACTACTGAGTTAATAAAGGGTAGTCCTTATTTTAGATATGTTTCTAAATGTGAGAAAGATTACACAAAAGTACATTATTATGCTCAAGGAGATTATTATAAACCTCATACAGATCAATGTGTTATGACTGCTATCTCTTGGTTCTATACACCACCAAGAGGTTTCTTTGGTGGTGAATTTATGATAGAAAAACAAATACAAATTGAGAGTTTAAATAATCGTATGGTTATATTTCCATCTATCTTAGAACATGAAGTAAAGGAAGTTGTTATGCAAGATAATCAACCAGGTAAAGGAAGATATTCTATTAGTCAATTCTTATACATGTAATATTATGCGAATTACTCAATTTGAAAATGAACCCGTAAAGACTAACTTTGCTCCCGTCTTTAATTTTAATATCTATGAAGATGTTGTAGATGTTAATGATATTAAATCTGTTATATTATCAAAAGAGAAGGATATTATTAATAACAATCCATATACTGATGATTGGAATACTGGATTAGGTAAAGATAGTATGACATCTAGATCTAATTGTTACAACTTACTTAAATGGGATGAAGCAGATTTTCTAAAAGAAACTATTAGAACAGCACATGATAATTTTATAACTTCATTAGGATATGATTGGGAAAACAAAATCTATCTTCAATGTTGGGCAAATGTTCTCCGCAATGGACAGTTCTTAAAACAACATCAACATTGGAATAGTGAGTACACATATCTTGGTGGGCATATATGTTTAGATGATTATGATACCAGTACATATTATATTAATCCATATAATAGGAAACCATATATTTCAAAGAATTCTAAAGGTAATATAACTTTATTCCCTAATTGGATAGAACATTATACTGATCCTTATGAAGGTGGTGATGTAAGAGTATCGATAGCATTTGATATTATTACAGAAGTAGTGTATAATGACGATATATTTGAGAATAAAAAGGATCACTGGATCCAATTATGAAGATTAAAACTGATGATCTTTTAGTTGCATTTGATTGGGTTACTAAAGATGTTCCTATGTTATATGATCTATCAGTTACAACACCACCTGATGATCTAGTAAGACAAAGAGCACAAGATCATTATAATATAGGTAAACCAGATTCTCTTGGTCAAGATTACTTTCTTGATGAAAGATGTAAATCTATTATTGTATGGAATGTATTCAGTACAGTAGCATTTGATTACACATATAAGAATACATTCTTACCTCAAATTATAACTTATTTGAATCTAAGATATAGTAATGAAGGTTACTTCTTTGGGTATGATGATTATAGATTAAATAGAAAACAGTTTGCCATTAGATCAGGTGCAGCAACATTAGCAAAACCATCTTTAGCATTTCATAAAAGATTTGGAATGAATTATAAGATTGATTTGTTATTTACTAATGCTGAATTTGAAGATACAGTTGTTATAGAAGATACACCTAGATATAATAATTGTATTGGATGTGATGCTCCTTGTGAGAGTAAATGTCCCATGTCATGTAAAATGGATTTTGATCTTATTGATTGGGAAAAGTGTTCTAATTTTGTAGATACACCTGAAGCATTTAAAGATCTTGATAGTATTTGTAGAATATGTCAAGAATCATGTCCTTATTCTGAAGAATTAACAAGACAAATACTTGATGTAAATCCTAACTATGGAGGTAGAATAGATGTTAGCAAGATATGAATCTAATCCTAAGAATAATTATTTTGCTCCTCAATTTAAAGTTGAATTGTGGTCAGATTATATTGAAAAACCAATAATTGATGATGTTCTTGAATGGGTAAAAGAAAATGAAGATGTTTATGCTGACCATAGATGGGAACATTATAATGTATTTGATTGGGAATATCCTACAGTAAAAATATTAAAAGAACGTATTAGAAGAGCAGTTGATGAGTTTTGTGATAGAGTAGGTGCTAATAAAGAAGATAAATTATGGATAAGAGGATGGATATATCCTCAAAAGAAAGGTATGACTTTAGAAAGACATTTTCATTCTATGCACGAAAATTCTTTTCTTAGTGGTAATATATGTTTAACAGAGAATCCAACTTCTACTGACTATGATATACCATACTTAGGGTTAGAATGTGTGAGAAATGTAAGAGGAATGATGGTATTATTTCCTTCTTGTTTACCTCATAGAGTGGATGAATTGTTAGATGGTGAAAGATATACTCTTGCTTTTGATATATTAACTGAAGATGGTATGGAATACTTTAACAAGAGAAATAAGAGAGATGATGATCCTCTTAATTTAGCAATACTATTATGAATTCAGATCAATTCTTTTGGGAAAATGGTTATTGTACAATAACAGATTTTCTACCTGATGCTTATTATATGAGTATTCTTCCTGAGAATATGTACAGTGAGGGACACATGCACTGGTCATATGATGGTAGTGATCTTGAATATCATAAAGAAGAATTGCAAGTAAGTGGTACATTTTCAAGACATTGTTTCCCACCATATAGATCATATCATCAATATGCAAAGGATGTAGTGCAAAGAATTATACGTCCACCTCATTTATTATATCCTACATATTATTTCGATAGAATATATTATACTGGTTCAGAATTAGTACCTCATATTGATTGGGAACCATGTGAAATATCTGTTACTGTACAACTTAATTCAACATTAATAAAACCTTGGTCTTTTTATATTGAGACATTAAAAGGTGAAGAAAAGAAAGTTGATTTATATAATGGTGGTGCAATTATATACATGGGTGATAAATGTAAACACTGGAGAGAACCTATGGGAGGTGGTAAAAAAGATTATCATCATCAATTATTTTTACATTATGTTGTTAAAGATGGTGAGTGTTTTAATGTGCTTAAGAGTAAGGGACACATATAATTGTGTCACATGGTATAGACAACCATAGATAATCGTGATACAATATTGAAGTCGTTGGTCATAATCATGCCAAAATTTTATTTACAATCTATCTGCGAAGATGGAACTACTACTACAAAATCTTTTGAATCTGTGTTTTTAAATGATACTGTAGAATATTGTGGTGACTTTCTTAAGGGAGTTGGATTTGAGTTTGAGGATCTAAAGGTAGAGAATCCCGAATATGATGAGCATAGAAATATAGTTCCTTTTGAAGGAAAAACTAAACTTGCTGTATCTGATACATCACCTGCATCAGAGTAATTCATATATAAATTGTAGTCTATTTGTTGTTCAGTAAAAACATCAAACATTCATGGGTAAAACATATCGAAGGGGCGGATCTGAAAGAGGATACTATTCACCTGGTAAATCTATCAGAGATAAACGTCAACGAGGTACAAATCGCCAAGACTTTAGAGAAGGTTCATATGAGAAATCACATGAATCTAAATATAAGTCAAGTTCCAAAAAATACGAATCATTTCTTGAGGAGGAATAATGAACAAACCAACAACTAAAGTTCCAGGAACTGATGTATCACATCAATCTCCAGGTTTATTTCCAGAATCATTTTATGATGAAGATTATGATGATCTTGAGTATGATGATGGATCTTTAAATGGTGTTGATATAGAATACACAACTCAAGCATAAATGAAGGATCAAAATACAATACAAGATGAAGAATCCCCCGATGCTAAATGGAATCGGGGGTTAGATCTGTATATTGAAAGTGTACATAAAGCAGATCATCATCTTCGTGGTTGTGCTCACAACCAAAAATGCTTTAATGAACTTATGGCAGTTAGACAACACGTACTAGAATACTTACCATCATTACGGAGATGAATATCCAGTTACCAGAGTGTATCTTATTAGATGATAACGAGAAGCAACTATTAAAGGATGCTTTCTTATCATATATTCAGGATCTTGAAGTTAAAGCAAAAAAAGATCGAATTTTATCTGTTCAGGCATATGAAGATGTCATGGACAGATTATCAGCAATTATTAAAAAATTAGAATTAGCATCATAATGAATGTTTCTTATATTATAATTTGGACAGCAGTAACTATGTTTGTGCTAGTTCAACTTGGAGTATTTAAAAAATGACTGTTGAAATGTTTTCACCACGATGGTATTATCGTGGTACTATAAGTGAAGAGAATCAAGAGAGAATTAAGAAGTCATTTTCTAAGTTTATTGAGGAAGATAAGAATTTCGCTAACAAAGAGGAGTGGAATTGTAATGTATTGACTTCTTATCAAGTGCCTACAAATGAGAGTGCTGATTGGGATACATTTTTAGAATGTGTACGTCCTTGTGTAACAGAGTTTATGGAAGAGATGAAACCTAAAATGAATCTTACTATTAAACCTCAAGAAGGATGGGTAAACAAATATAGAAAGGGACATTATCAAGAAACACATTGTCATTCTGTTCCATTCTGTAATCTTGCTATGGTATATTTTTATCAAATGGAAGATAAAGAGTGTCCATATTTTAAGTTCTATAATAATTGGTATCCTCAATATAAAGCAAGTGGATTAGATGATGCTTTTACAATACCAACTTCATGTACTGTTTCACCTAGAGCAAATCAAGGAGATCTTATTATATTTCCAGCACATTATCCTCATATGGTATCACCTAACAGAGAAGATTGTGAAAGAGTAACAATATCAGCAAATATGTATGTTATGCCAGATGAGGAACTGTCCACTAATTCACCCATGACATCATAAAATAGACTATATTGAGAGAGTCAAATTCAAACCCCATTAGGGACTTTCAAATGACACTTGAGATTATTAAACAGTCAACAGATTTGTTGACAGAACAATTCACAAATGGTGAAGGATTAAGGGGAGTTCC
>CEPK01180827.1_pt1 | contig 11287 bp, 8 predicted proteins | sample 356231 | NCBI WGS metagenome assembly CEPK01 (sample SAMEA2620259, study PRJEB7988) | marine metagenome | biome: marine biome (ENVO:00000447); feature: deep chlorophyll maximum layer (ENVO:xxxxxxxx); material: "saline water (ENVO:00002010), including plankton (ENVO:xxxxxxxx)" | depth 80 m
TTAATTAGATTAAGTTGTGGTGAGCTAGATAGAAATAATTTAAATTTGGTTCAATCTGAATATATAGAAAATAGGTTTAGATATGTTAAAGACAAAGATGGAATATATAGGAACAACTCTGCATATATAATGAAATTTCAAAATTTAGAACTAATTCAAATTGATTAAATATATTTTGAAATCATTATCAATATTTTAAAATATATTTAATCAAATTCATTAAATTTGTTTGCGTTTATAACGCATAATGTCTCATACTACTAAATTTATTTTTGTTACAGGTGGCGTTTCTTCATCATTAGGTAAAGGAATAATAGCAGCATCTCTAGCTAAATTGCTTCAATCACAAGGTTACAGAATAACAATCCAAAAATTAGATCCATATATTAACGTAGATCCGGGCACATTAAATCCTTATGAGCACGGAGAATGTTATGTTACTGAAGATGGAGCAGAAACTGATCTAGATTTAGGTCATTATGAAAGATTTTTAAATGTAGAAACTTCTCAAGCTAATAATATTACAACTGGACGTATTTATCAAAGTGTTATAAATAAAGAAAGAAAAGGTGATTATCTAGGAAGAACAGTTCAAGTCATTCCACATATAACTGATGAAATAAAAGAAAACATTAAGTTTTTAGCCAAAGATGATCAATATGATATAATTATTACTGAAATAGGTGGTACAGTTGGAGATATTGAATCACTTCCTTATATAGAAGCCTTAAGGCAAATGAAATGGGAGATGGGTGAAAAAAATGTAGTTGCAATTCATCTAACATTAATCCCATATCTTTCAGCTGCAAAAGAATTAAAAACAAAACCTACTCAACACAGTGTTAAAACACTTATGGAAAGTGGGGTTCAGGCAGACGTATTAGTTTGTAGAACTGAACATGAAATTAGTGATAGCATAAGAAATAAACTAGCAAGATTTTGTAATGTAGACACTGATTCTGTGATCCAGTCAGTTGATGTTAAAACCATTTATGATGTTCCAAATTGTATGCTTGATGAAGGACTTGACAAGGTAGTATTGAAAAAACTAGGTCTTGTTTCTAACAAACCTGATCTACTGCATTGGAATAAATTCTTAAATAAACATAAAAATCCTAAGAGCACAGTTAAAATTGCTCTAATTGGTAAATATATAGAATTACAAGATTCATATAAATCGATATTGGAGTCTTTTATTCATTCTGGAGCAATTAATGAGGTAAAAGTAGATGTTATTCCAATTCATTCTGAACATATTAATAAGGATAATATTGCTAATGAACTTAAAAATTTTAATGGAGTTTTAGTAGCCCCAGGCTTTGGAGAAAGGGGGATAGAAGGTAAAATTGAAGCAATAAAATATGTTAGATTAAATAATATTCCATTTTTTGGCATATGTCTAGGAATGCAAATGGCAGTTATAGAATTTGCTAGAAATGTTTTAAACCTAGATGGTGCAAATTCAACAGAAATGGATGAAAATACTAGCTATCCAGTTATTGATTTAATGAATGACCAAAAGAATATTACCGACAAAGGAGGAACTATGAGGTTAGGTTCATGGGATTGTAAATTAAAAGAGAATAGTCTTATATCTAAAATATATAATTCTGAAAATGTAAATGAAAGACATAGGCATAGATATGAGTTTAATAGTAAATATCTTGAAAAAATTGAGTCAAATGGTATGATAGCTTCTGGAATAAATAATAAGACTGGATTAGTTGAAATAATTGAGTTAAAAGACCATCCTTGGTTTATTGGCGTTCAATTTCATCCAGAGTATAAAAGCACTGTTTTATCTCCTCATCCTTTATTTGTTTCTTTTATTTCTGCAGCTGTAAATAGTAATAAAATCAATAGATAATCATGGAAGAAAGAAATTTTGACTTTAACTCATTAATTGGTATTATGCTTATTGGTATACTGTTGATGTTTTGGATTTCATCAAATACTCAAATAGAAACTACTATCTCAGAAAATGAGAATATAAAGTCTGATTCAATTGAAATTACAGATAATACTAAAGAGAATATTTCTTTAGATGAAATTAATGATAATTTATTCACCAATGAATTCGAAGTAAATTCTATAAATGAATTAGAGTTTAAAAATGAAACTTTTAACATTAAATTTTCTGAAGCAGGTGGACAAATTTCAGAACTTGCTTTAAATGAATATGTTAATTATAAAGGAGCGCCAATCTATTTAATAAAGGATGGTAATTCAACTTTTAATTTAGATTTTAAAACTTCTAACAATCGACAGATAAATACAAAAGATCAAGATTTTAACGCAAGTAGATATAAGGATGGTGATAATGAAGTCATTTCAATGAAATTATTTGTTTCAGATGAAAGGTATTTAGAATATCTATATACAATTAAGCCTGAAGAATATTTGATTGATGTTAAATTGCAATCCAAGGGATTCTCTGATCTTATAAATCAAAATGAAGATTATAATTTATCATGGAAATTAAATGGAATTAGGAATTCAAAAAGTATTAGTTATGAAAATAGATATACAAGATTAACATATTATCATGATGGTGATAAAATCGATAAATTATCCCAAATGGGAGATGATGAAGATCAAATTAAAGATGTTAATTGGATATCATTTAGACAACACTTTTTTAGTTCTATTATAATTCCATCTGAGACTGCTTTTCAAGATGTGAGAATAAGCTCAAAAGATTTAGTTGAAGATGAATCAGTTGATACATTATACACAAAACAGTATATTGCTCAAGTTCCATTTTCATATAAAGAAAACGAAATCAATGACACATTTAGAATTTATTTTGGACCAACTGACAACAATGTTTTTAAAGATTATGATTTAGACTTAGATCAGAGTATTCCTTTTGGGTGGGGAATATTTGGTGCCATAAATAAGCGTGTCTTTGTACCATTATTTAGATGGCTTAGTTCTATATTTCCTTATGGTATTGCAATAATTATTATGACCATTATTGTTAGACTAATTTTAGCTCCTGTTCTTTATAAATCCTATCTCTCTCAGGCAAAAATGAAAATTTTAAAACCAGATGTTGAGGAACTTAATAAAAAATTCAAGGATAATCCAATGAAGAGACAACAGGAGATGATGTCTTTATATAGTAAGGCTGGTGCTAGTCCAATGGGTGGTTGTTTGCCTGCCCTACTACAAATACCTGTTTTTTATGCTCTTTTTATGTTTTTCCCATCTGCATTTGATCTGCGTCAAAAAAGTTTTCTTTGGGCAGATGATTTATCGGCATATGATAGTATTTTAGATTTACCATTTACGATATGGGGTTATGGTGATCATGTAAGTTTATTCCCAATATTAGCTGCAGTATCCATTTTCTTTTATATGCAAATGACTATGGGTCAGCAGACAGCATCTCAACCTCCACCACAGGAAGGTATGCCTGATATGACTAAAATGATGAAATATATGATGTATATATCTCCTCTTTTCATGTTAATTTTCTTCAATAACTATGCTAGTGGGTTAAGTTTATATTATTTTATTTCAAACATTTTATCAATTTCTATAATGTTTACAATCAAAAACTACATATTAGATGAAAGGAAAATACGTGATCAAATTCAAATTGATAAAGCAAAACCTGATAAAGCTCCTAGTCGTTTTCAAAGAAAGATGCAAGAATTAATGGAGGAGGCAGAAAAGCAGAAAAAAAATCAAAATAAAAATTAATATAAAATTAAATTAAATTGAAAAAAATTGTAGCCTTTGGAGCAAGTTCTTCTTCAAAATCAATTAACAAAATTTTTGCTACTTACGCTGCTAAACAAATACAAAACTCTCAAGCAATTATTTTAGATCTTAATAATTTTGAAATGCCTATATATAGTGAAGATTATGAAAGAATACATGGTATCCCTAAGAAAGCATATGAATTTAAGAATATAATTAAAGATTCTGATGGCATTATTATTTCATTTGCTGAACATAATGGTGCATATACTGCTGCATTCAAAAATATTTTTGATTGGATATCTAGAATTGAAAAAATAGTTTGGTTTAATAAACCAATGCTATTATTGGCAACCTCTAATGGATCCAATGGCGCAAGTCTTGTTCTTAATATGGCTCATAGTAGAATATCAAGAGGAAATCCAAATAGTATAGCATATTTTTCTTTGCCTAATTTTAATGATAATTTTAACAGCGAAACAGGTATAAAAGCTGAAAAATTAAATAAAAAATTTGTTGATGCCTTGTCAATTTTTATTGAATCCTTGTAATCAATCGAATATAGAAAAGGATCTTAAATCAATATTTGTAATTTTATAGAATGAAAAAAGTTGTAATAGCTCTATCTGGAGGTGTTGATTCTAGTGTTAGCGCCTATTTATTGAAAAAAGAGGGATATGATGTTGTAGGATTATTTATGAAAAACTGGCATGATGAATCAGTTACTATTTCTGATGAATGTCCTTGGCTGGATGATAGTAATGACGCAATGATAGTTGCACAAAATTTAGATATTCCATTTCAAACGGTTGATCTTAGTAAACAATATAATGATAGAATAATAAACTACATGTTTAGTGAATACAAGAATGGCAGAACTCCAAATCCTGATATACTTTGCAACAGAGAAATAAAGTTTGATATTTTTATGAAAATTGCACTTGATCTTGGTGCCGATTTTGTAGCTACGGGTCATTATTCTAGAATAGTTAATGATAAAATTAATGGAAAAACTATCTATAAATTGATGTCTGGTGTTGATAAATCAAAGGATCAATCATATTTCTTATGTCAATTAAATCAAAACCAACTTTCAAAGATTATATTTCCAATAGGAAATTTAGATAAAGCTAAAGTTAGAAAAATTGCAAATGAAATTGGATTGGTTAATGCATCTAAAAAAGATTCACAAGGTTTATGTTTTGTAGGAAAAGTTAAATTACCTGAGTTTTTGAAAAGCAAACTTAAGCCAAAAATTGGTTCAATTATTCAAATAGATTCTTTAAGTGAAACATATAATGATAATGATTATTCCAGTTTAAATATTAAAGAGATGCTTAAAAAATCTGTTGGAGGAATCAAATACAATAGTAAAGATGGGAAAAAAATTGGCGATCATAATGGAGCGTACTATTTTACAATTGGACAGAGAAAAGGATTAAAAGTCGGTGGAACAACTAAGCCTCTGTTTGTTTTACAAACTGATGTTAAGAAAAATATTATTTATGTAGGTATGGGTAAAGATCATCCCGGATTACTTAGAAAGGTTTTGCTGATAAATGCTAAAGACGAGCATTGGGTTAGAGAAGACCTAAAGATTTCTGATAATGAGTCTATTAAAGTAATGGCAAGAATCAGATATAGACAACCTCTTCAAAAAGCAACATTATATAAATTTAAAGAAGGTATATATATATTATTTGATAAGGTTCAATTATCTATATCAAAAGGTCAATTTGCTGCCTGGTATAAGGATGATGAATTGATTGGATCAGGAGTAATTTCATAGTCTAATGAATGTAAGATTTTTATTATTTTTTTTTCTATTTCAAAACTTAGTTTTTAGCCAACTAGAAGATGCTTGGGTGTTTTTTAATAATAAACCCAATTATGAATATTTTATAGAAAATCCTTTATTGATTTTAAGCCAAAAATCAATTGATAAAAAAAATTTAAAAAATATTATAATTGACTACAGAGATGTTCCTGTTAGTCAATCTTACATACAAGCCATAGATGATACAGAGGGTATAGAGGTTTTATCTAAATCCAAATGGTTTAACTGTGTTCATGTTAGGGGAAATTATAATCAAATAGATGAATTATTAGATTTAGATTTTGTTGAGAATATAGAATACGCAAATAGATCAATAAACAGAAATGATAATCAAGAAAACAAAAATAAATTTAGTGAAATAGAATATTATGTAACCAACAGGTCACCTTTTGATCAAATTGAAATGATAAATTTGGATTTTTTGCACCAGAATGGTTTTAATGGATCTGGTATTACAATTGGTGTGTTTGATGCAGGTTTTAGAAATGTTGATAATATGAATGGATTTGAAAGATTAAGATCTTTAGGAAATATTAAATATGTATATGATTTTGTAGATAGAACAGACGACTTATTTGCTTATATAGGTAATGCACATGGTACTAATGTATTAAGTATTATGGCAGGATATATTGAGGATCAATACTATGGATCTGCAACAGATGCAGAGTATTATTTATTTAGAACTGAAGATGTTTCTTCAGAAAATCCAATTGAGGAAAGTTACTGGGTTGAAGCTATGGAACGAGCAGATAGCTTAGGCATAGATATAGCCAATACATCACTTGGTTATAGAATATATAATAATTCAGCTTATAGTTATTCGCAACAGGAAATGGATGGAAGTACTGCTTTTATCTCAAGAGGTTGTAACATTGCTAATGAAAAAGGTATAATATTGGTAAATTCTGCAGGAAATTCCTCAGATAATGGAGTTATTGCTCCTGCCGATTCTAAAGGCGTTTTCTCTATTGGAGCTGTTAATGGCTTTGGTAATTATGTATCATTTAGTTCACAAGGAAATGACTTTCAAGAAGTTATAAAACCAGATATATCTGCTCGTGGTGCAGGTACATATTTAATTAATTCTTTAGATAATATAGTTCAAGGAAATGGCACATCATATAGTTCTCCGATTATTGCTGGTTCAATGGCTTGTCTTTTACAGGCTTTTCCATCCTTAAATAATGATCAGATTATGAATATTGTTAGATATACAGCCTCTCAATATGAATTTCCAGATAATTATTTAGGTTATGGGATACCTAATTTTAAATTAGCCTATGAATTAGCTTTAAATATTGAATCCAAGCCAGTTACTATTTTCCCTAACCCTGTAGATGATTATTTAAAAATATTATCATCTATAGCTTCTAATTTAGAAGTAAAATTATTTGATATGTCAGCAAAGCTATTGTACTCAGATACAATTAGTGGAGTATTAAATAATATAGATATGCGATATTTAAATAAAGGGGTTTATTTGCTAGAAGTAAAATTTCAAGATGGGAAAACAGATTTATTTAAAATAATTAAAGATTAGAAGTTTTACTTTTACCTTCATGTTTGCTTAGAATAATCACTGTAATGATACCAATTAAAATAAATAATAATGCTATAAATGATTCTTGATTTAATTCAGGTATGTATCTTACAATTTTCTCACTACCACTAATTTTAAAATTCAATTTCCAAGGCCATATTACTCCCAATGATCCTATTATAAATCCTAAAATAACTGAATTGCAAAGTTGATTATAGTTTTTTAATAGATAGCCTAAAATATTGGATAATAGTATAAGCCCAGTCAATGAACCAAACGTAAAAACAGATATAATTTTAATTTTATTTAATCTTTCCAGATCATGAATGAAATTATATTCTCCAGTGAACATGTCATATATAGTATCATAAAGAGCATTAACAGAATCAACTAATAAAAGAACATAATTACCCATTAGCATCAATATAAATGATCCAGATAATCCTGGCAATATCATTCCCGAAACACTGATTATACCACAGATAAATACAAATAATAAATTATCATTTTCATTTGCAGGATCTAGCAAACTAATCGTAATCCCAATAATAATTCCTAAAAATAAAATTGTTAGGTTTTTTGAATCCCATCTTGATATTTTTTTCTTTAAATGAAATATTGTACCAATAACAAGACCAAAAAATAAGCTCCATACATATATTTCATATCTATCTAGTAGGAATTCAAGTAGTTTTGATGTTGAAAAGTAACTAATTACTATTCCTATTAGGATGAGAAATAAAAAATGCCCATTAATATGGTTATAAAAGTCTACTAATTTCCCAGTAAATAAAAATCTAAATCCTTTCTTATCTATCTTTTTTAGAGAAAAAACAAGTTCTTCATAAAATCCAATTGCAATTGCTACAAGACCGCCAGAAACTCCTGGAATCTTATTTGCTGTTCCCATTAGAATTCCATTAATTAAAATTAAAAATGAAGAATATAAATTTTTAGATTTTTTCAATTATTTGATTTTTGAATTTTTTCAACTAAAAAAATTAATAAAAACCCAATTGAAATTAAAATTATTGAATAAAAAAGATAATTTTCTCCAATATATAATGATGGTAAAATATTTTCTCCTAATTCTGATTTCCATGGCCAAACTTCACTTAATGAACCAATAACAAAACCTAAAAGAATAGAATAAGTAAGGGATGAATTTTTATCAAACATCCATTTTATTATTTTACTAAAGCTTAATAACCCTATTATTGCTCCTAAAGCAAATGTTACAATTTTGTCATACTCTAAATTATTAACTGCATTAATAATTGTAGAGTATAAACCAAGTATTACTAGTATTAATGCTCCTGATATCCCTGGGATAATCATTGCAGATGCAGCGATAATTCCACATGTAAAAATATAAGCAAGATTTACTTCAATATCAGCAGTTATATTTATTGAACCTATGTAAAAGGATATAAATGTAGATGTAATAACAAATATTAAATTAATATAATTCCATGATTTTACTAGTTTATATATTACAAAAATAGTTGCTAGTACCAGTCCTAAAAAAAAAGACCATATCAAAATGGGGTATTTGTCAAATAAATATGCAGTTAGCTTAATAAATGTTATTAGACTGATACCAATACCAATAATTAGAGATAATAAAAAGCTTCCATTTAGTTTTTTCCAAAAAGAATAAAATCCATTATTAAGTTCTTTAAATAACGATAAATTTATATTTCCAATTGTAGTTATTAATTCTTCATAGATTCCTAATAGTAATGCTATTGTACCACCAGAAATACCAGGCACTGCATCTGCAGCACCCATAGCCATTCCTTTTATTGATATAACTATATAGTTTGTGATTTTTCTATTCACAATTAAAATTTACAAAATTAATGGTAAGCTACTAATTTTTTGCTGAAATTAATGAAGAACATTTTAAATATAGTTTCCAGTATTTAGACTTTTCTTGATTTATACTTATAGCTTTTTCTATATAATCATTTGCCTTTTTGTATTGCTTGTCTTTAAAAAAATATTTTGCAAGTTTATACCAGGCTTTATCCAAAGATGGTTCGTAATGCACTCCCTTATAATAATAAGCCAATGCTTTATTGTTATTTCCAGTTTTTTCATAGCAATGACCAATTTTCATCATTGCATATGCAGATCTTTTATCTATTGATAATAATGATTTATATGTTTTTATCGCATCTTTATATCTTTTTAACCTTTCTAAGATTTTAGCTTTTTCAATATATGGGCTATTAAAATTTTCATCTGAAAAAATTGCATATTCAAAACACTTAATAGCTTCTTTGTATTTTTTTGTAGAATTATATTGTTTGCCTAAATTAAACCAAGATGTTTCACAATATGGATTTTTATCCAAGTAGTTTTTTAAAAAAACAATTAAATCTGACTTTTCATTTAGAGATTCATAGCAGTAAATAATATTATACAATGATGCATGATCAGAAGAATCATAGTTTAAACTATTAATAAAATTTGATTTTGCTAGATTATATTTTTTTAAAAATAATAGCTCTATCCCAATTAAATAATAAATTTCATTTTTGTTTTCTGAAATTGACAATATTTTTTTTAAAAAATTTACGGCTTGTTCATGCAATTTCATTTTAGATAAAATATTTGCTTTAAGTATATATATCTCTTCATTAATGCTATCATCTGATAGTACTGAGTTTAATAATTCATCTGCTTTATTTATTTTATTTTCATAAATATATAACTCAACTTTTAGTAATATTAAATTGGTTGAGGAAGGGTGTTGGCTTAATGATAAATTTGTAGCTTTTCGGGCATAATCGATTTTACCATTTTCTAAATAATAGCTAATTATATTTTCAAACTCAAATGAATCAAAAAATAGTAATGAATTTTCATTAATCATTTTCTCAAATCTGTCTATTGAGAATTTTACTTCATTTATATCCATATAGAAATATCTCTCTAGACATAAAAATAATGCAGAATTGATCAGTTATATTTCTAAATTAGTTTATTTCTTAACAAACTAATTAACATATTTAATTTATTGAATTAAGGATTTCAATAATAAGATTACATCCTTTTTTTATCTCTTTATTTGTTATTGTAAGCGGTGGTGTTATTCTTACACCATTTTTGTTTATTAATAGCCAGAATAATAATAATCCATTTTCTTTCGCATTTAATATTAGTCTATTAGCTATTTTTGGACTTTTCATAATTAGACAAAGCATTAATCCTTTACCTCTAATTTCTTTTATCAATGGATGAATTAGAATAGATCTTATCAATTTTTCTTTTTTGATACAATTATTCATTATACTAGATGAAGATATTTTCTTTAATGTTGCATTTGCAGATGCAGAAATTACTGGGTTTCCACCAAATGTTGTTATGTGCCCCATAATTGGATTACTTTTTAAAGAATCCATTATTTTTTTACTTGAACTAAACGCACCAATTGGTAATCCACCACCTAGTCCTTTTCCATAAACTAGTATGTCTGGACTACAGTTGTAATTTTCAAAACCAAACATCTTTCCAGTTCTCCCTATACCTGTTTGAATCTCATCTAATATTAACAAGGCACCAACTTTTTTACATCTTTCTTTTATTTTTTTTAAGTAGTTGTTTTTTGGTTCAATAAAACCGGCTCCACCTTGAATTGTTTCAAGAATAACAGCTGCAGTTTTTGATGTAATTTTATTTATTTCTGCATGATTGTTATATCTTATAAATTTTACTTTTGGAATTAGTGGTCCAAAAGGATCACGTCTATTTTTAATACCCATAAATGATAATGCCCCCATTGTACTTCCATGATATGCATTTTTAGCAGCAATTATCTCTTTTTTCCCAGTATATCTTCTTGCAAGCTTAATTGCTCCCTCAGTAGCTTCTGTGCCAGAATTTGTAAGATATGTACAACTTAGATTTTTTGGTAAAACTTTAGATAAATGTTTAGTCAAAGTTACTGATGGATCCAAAATAAATTCTCCATAAACCATTACATGCATATACTTATTTAGTTGCTTATTAATTGAGTTTATTAGATATGTATTACTATGACCAAGACTACATGCTGAAACTCCAGCAATAAAATCTAGATAAGGCTTTCCTTTTTTGTCATAGATGTATGATCCTTTAGCATGCGAAACCTCAATTGCCATTGGATTTGGAGTTGTCTGAGCTTGATATTTTAAAAAATCTTTTTTAATCGT
>CEPK01183157.1_pt1 | contig 11256 bp, 7 predicted proteins | sample 356231 | NCBI WGS metagenome assembly CEPK01 (sample SAMEA2620259, study PRJEB7988) | marine metagenome | biome: marine biome (ENVO:00000447); feature: deep chlorophyll maximum layer (ENVO:xxxxxxxx); material: "saline water (ENVO:00002010), including plankton (ENVO:xxxxxxxx)" | depth 80 m
GACCCTGGCTTTACTCATCCTCTGCTCTTCTTTGATGATTTTCTTTCTACTCCAGCCAACCGAGGTGAAGTCTCCATGAATCCGATCAAGCATTGCATAGCTTGGAGCGAAGACCGCCACATTTCCCTTCGTATTGTCTATCACGCATCTGATATGCTCGTTAATGACTGGAATACTAGATTCTCTTTCAGTAAATTTGGTGGTCACATCACTAGCGATTAGAACAGGCCTATTATCCAAAGGAAATCCCGACGAATACTCCTTGCAAATTGAACGATTACTAGGTATGCCTAGAATTTCAGAGTACATCTCGGGGGGAAATAGGGTCCCTGACATCAATATCGATCCTGAGCACTGTTCGAAAATAGGACTGCCAACAACACTAGGATCCAGAAGGTGGCTTGTTATTCTCGATTGGTCTAATATCTCATCAAAGACCAATGCTAGAGAAGAACTACTCCTGTATCTGATACATATCTCTAGAATCTCCGCCAATCTAGTGCATTCATTTTGCTCCTCATCATCGAGATCCTCGTCTTCTTCAACCTCGACTTTCAAGAGTCTAGAAATCATCATTCTGATTCTTTCCATTCCATCATCAGAATCCTCATCAATTACCCCCTCAATGGCTCCAGCAATAATATCTAGGAAGTCTTGGGTCGAAATTCTGAGATCATCGTGTTTCGTCCTTTCGTTCTCTGACTTCTTCTCTTCGAACCATTTCCTAATTCCAGAGTTGTCCCTTAGTGCCTTGATTTGCTTCTCTAGTAATTTTGCTTCCCTATGAGAGTTCGATTCTGGAATATCTAGGTCCGTTTCTGTTTTCTCTAGCTTTTCCTTGTACTCTTGAGCATCCGATAGTGCCCTTTGGAAAACTTGTCCTGTAATCCTCCTTTCAAGACCGCTCCTAATTCGGTCAGGAAGATTATGTGCCTCATCCACTATGAGGATGGAATTCTCCAACTCGATACCCATTATTGGCAATGATGCTTCTCTTACTCCATCTACGAACACGTGATTGTAGTCGCAAACGATCAGATTTACAGATTTGGAGGCTTCTCTCGCAGTCGCCCATGCGCAAACTTTCGTCTTCTCTGCTTGCACAAGTATTTGATCCACGTGTCTGGGATCTGAGTGTATGAAATTTTCTAGCTCAGATCTGAGGAATCTTCTTTCCGATTCCGTTATCCCTTCTTCACAGTTACATTTTCCTGTGGACCTGTCGATTACTTTGCACATCCCCTCCCTTCCAATAATATCAACCAATTTGACTCTGGAAAATCCTGCAGGGAGCCTCCTGTTAATCTCACGAATAGTCTCGACCACTATTCGATGCTGCGATTGCCTTCCTGTCAAGAACATGATTTTCGTCTTTCCATGTTTAGTGGCATCAAGATTTGCTACACTCAATGCAGAAGCCAGTGCAGCAGCAGTCTTCCCAATACCAGTAGGTGCTGCTGCTAGTAGGAAACCACCCTCATTTAATGCCCCAATCCCGTCTGAGATCATCTCAATTTGCGACTCCCGAGGAGAATCATGGGCGAAGAACAAGCCTGTTTCGAAACTATCCTCGCTCGACACAATCCATTTCAAAAATAGAACGACCAAGAAGATTGGCCTTACCTAACTACGATTGCCTCTGAGTCCCGGCTGTCGAGAACCACCTTCAATGGTTCTTCTAGTGAGATGTGCTTCAAACCCTGTTCATCAAACTTGCATTTATGTGAATCGAGCCATCCCCAGTCAACAAAGTCCCCTTCTACGATTGTTAGGTAGCCTATGTTGAAAGTTACAATATTCTGGAAGAAGTGAGTTCCTTGGGATGGGTCGACGTGAATATCCGTCATCTGCGCCTCAACAATCGCCTTTGCACCCATAATCTGGTTCCACTGAACAGGTATTCCCAATGATGGATCAGATGTCCCCCACCTTCCAGGCCCTATTAGCAAGTATGGCCTGTCTCGCTTCCTTAGGTCTGCATCGATCTCCTCAATTTGGGGAACAAGATCAGAAGTTCTCATTCTATCCATATGCTCTGGATTTACGTATACTACGTCCCTAATTCCATCTATGACTCCATTTCCAAGTGACTTGCTACTTATGCAGACCGCCTTTTCACTGTCGACTTCATCTAGGTCAATGTCTATGTCAACCGACTCATCCATTAGTTGCCTTACTTGCAGAATTGCAAACTTCCTATTCCCACCCTCCCTGTCTACGTTGATTGCAAACTCCATTTCAACTGGTGTGGCTAGAAACTGCTCGCAGGTCTTCAGCACATGGTCCAGAATCTGAGCCAGAGGGAACTTGTTGTGTTTTAGTACTGGAGCGAAGGTAACCAACCTAGAGCCACCTTCGGCCCTAATTGAATCAACAATCCTATCGTCAGATGAGACATACGTTGAGCCTACTAGGGACAACCTATTGTCTTGCTCTGCATCGTCCAAACCCAAGTGCAAGAGATTGCCCTCTTCCGAGTGTTTCACATCGCCACTTTCTTCGCATATCGGAATTGCGAAAAATCTGCTTTGGGAAGTCTCAATGATCGAAGTCGTGCTATAGAACTGGTGAATTCTCTTTGGCTGACCTGGACTGAATCTAAGGCACTTGCCACCCGATGAGACCTGCCTTCCTAGTCCTATGCAAACTGCAGCTAACCCATCCTCCATCCTCAGAGGATCAACTGGGTAGTGGTTTCTGCTCCTAGCCGCTCCAGAGATGTCTGGGTAGAACCTTCCTGCAGTTTCCCTGCCGATAACTTCCTGGATTACAACTGCCATCCTCTCATCCTCAATTTTGTTCGCAGTGGCAGTGATGTAGCTCTTTGCATTCTTGTGGAATATAGAAGCATAAACTAGTTTGATGGCCTGTAAAAGACGATCCAGACGGACCTCCAGATCAGGGTGATCGTTTGCCAGCATGTATGTGGCATAGACTCCTGCGAAGGGCTGGTGACTCGAATCTTCAAGTAGACTAGAGGAGCGAACGGCTACTGGCCAAGGAGTATTTCCCAGCATGTCCTTTATTTCATCTACTTCATCTCCGAAATCTCCAGCTAGAAACGCCTCATTGATTTCTTGGTCACTGAATTCATCATAGGCGAATTTAGATAGATTATTCCTCGCAATGAAATCGCCAAATACCCCAGTTGCAATGACTACAGAATTTGGAACTACGAATTCGATTTCAGGATATGAATCCCCAAGCCCAAGTTGGTCCATCCTGGTGTAGAAGAATGCCAAACCCCTTCCCTTTCCACCAAGGCTACCCCTCCCTATTCTTTGGAAACCGGCATTCTCAGACTTTGAATCATGGTCACGAATTGTACTCTTCCTAATCTTCTCAATATGGGATTTTATTGTTTCAGAAATGTGCTTCCTCACTCCCTCAGAGTCTTCGAAATCATCCAATGTCATTGGCCTCAGTAAACCAGCAAGTGAGAATTCAGTCCTACCTCTAAGCCAATGGGAGAATTCATTCCTCTTTGCATGGAACTCTATTGACTCCAACGGGGCCCCTTCAATCATTTCTGCAAGATCCTCAAGATTCGATGCCCTACCAATTTCATCACCATTAGGTGTTCTGAAAATGAAATCCCCAAAGCTCATCTCTTCCTGCATGAACTCCTCGATTCTCTGGTACAGCTTCGGGTCTTCCTTGTGAAGAAATGGAACTCCTATCGATTCAGCGTCCACTTTAAGCTCAATATTCTTCGACTGCAGGAGTATTGGCAAATACCTGTGACCACTCTTAGCATACTTCACAAGTTCCAATCCTGCAGTTTCCCTTTCCCCTCCTTGGTTTGGAAATCTTCCATCGGTGAAGACTCCAATTATATTCCTAGAATACTTGTCAATGATACCTTTTGCCTCATCCATATCGGTTGCTAGAAGAATCTTCGCTCTTGCCCTAAGCCTCAGAAGGTTCTCGTGAAGATTACCCGCCTCTCCTGAAAGCCTACTGGTTTGATTAACCAGCTGAGTGTACAATAGTGGCAGATATGCAGAGTAGAACCTCCTGCTATCCTCGACTAGAAGAATAACTTGGACGTCTCCTTCTTCAACGTCATTCTCAACATTCTTCTCATCTTCGATTAGCTTGCAGATTGAAAGCAGAATTCTGCTATCTCCGCTCCAGACAAAAATCCTGTCAACCCCTTCTCCTGTTCTCAGAGTCGCAAGCTCTCTGGTGTTCTGACTAAGCATCACAACTGGAATATTTCCGCTAATTTCCTTTAGCTGGCGAGCAAGTTCGTAAACATCCATCCTCCCTACCTTGGACATTGTGATTACCAGATCGAATCTTCTACTAGAAACAAGATCTATGGCATCTTCTGCATTTGGGCTATGAATTATCCTAGGGGCTTGTGATAGATTCAGAACGGAATACTCCTCTTGAAGAATCTCAGCAAGATGGCCAGACTCTTCCAACAAATACCTATCAAACTGGCTTGCGATTAATAGCACCTCTCTTACTCTGAATGGGGTTAGCCTCTCGAAACGATTCCACTCATCGAGGCTCCCGTCCATGTGGTTGTAATCCCGGCCTACTGTATTACATTTCAGTAGAACGGAAGGTTGCCCCGCACTGGGTGCGGGACGGTGTGTGTATTAGCGTCTAAACTTGTTCTGATTTCCTCAGAGTTCTGGGTGCATCTTTGGAGTCGTAACCAACAGCATTGCTAAGTGCCCTTGCCCTTCCTCTGATTTTCCTTAGACCAGTCCCAAACTCCTTGGTTTGTATCGAATTTTGGTTGGGGGAGCGGCTTGACCGCTCCCCCGAATTTCCCGCGTGCATCCCAACATCGCTCATCTCTCTCACCTCAAATGTTTGAATCGTCATCATGCCTGGAGCGCAATTCATCCATGCGCCTACTTAGGAGCTCAACCACTGTGGCCCCCTCGATCATTTCTTTGCGAATCATTTCCCTAGCCGATTGTCTGAGAACAACGTCAGCCGTCTCACCTACTATCTTGCAATAGTCTCTAAGCCTGATTGTTAGATCAGGGCCAAGATCTACTTCGATCCTTTCTCCTTTGCCAGGAAGTGGCGAGGAAAGCATTCTACGGATAGCTTCTCTGATTACGTCAGATCTGTTCCTCATTCCATCGAATCCCACTAGCCTCTCAAGCTCTAGTAAGTGATCCTCTGGAATTCTGAGTGTGACCATTGGACTGTTGCCTGGCACCTGTTGCCCCTCCTGAGTCTGCGAGAGTAGTGATCGGCATATAATTGTATTGCAATTGAAATACATTTGAAATACAGAATATTGTTTCTTAAACCCCATAATCGGTGAAACGAGCTATTCAAGTCAGATGGACCTCTGCGGAGGTTTGGTGAAATTGTGAAGATCATAAATGACGCAATTCATGGCCAGTTCAAACTTGAAGGAGTCACAGAGGAACTTCTCTCGACACCAGAGATAAACAAGCTAAGTCACATCAAACAATTGGGACTGGCCCACTTGGTCTTTCCAGGTGCACATCATACTAGATTTGAGCATTCTCTGGGTGTCTCACATATAGCAGGAAAAATGGCTGATTCACTTTCCTTCAATGATCAAGACAAGTCCACATTACAAGCAGCTGCAATGCTTCATGACGTAGGTCACGGACCATATTCTCACACGCTTGAGCATATTCTAGCAGACAGGGGCGGAATGGATCACATGGCAGTAACGAAAGGGATGATCATAGGTGATTACGATGTCATTGTTCAGGGAGAGGAGGATTGCTTGGATTATAGGAAGACGATTCCAGAGATTCTTGAGGAAAATGATCTTGATCCAGAGTTTGTAGCTTCATTAATTACGGGGGCAGATGCTTCTGGAACAGAGAGGTCTCTTCTGAGTTGGACCGAGGACAGCATTGACTTCTCTCAAGGGGACCGGACATTGGGCCACTTAATCCATGGCCCCGTTGATTGCGATCAACTGGACTATCTCCTAAGGGACTCCCATTTTACTGGAGTGAAGCATGGGATTGTTGATCACAATCGGTTAATTGAGTGTCTAAGAACCAAAGGAGGTGATATTGCTGTGGAACAGGGAGGTCTTTCGGCCCTCGAAGGGATGTTAGTTGCTAGGGGCCTCATGTATAGCGCAGTATATTTCCACAGAGTAACCAGAGTTACCGAGGTCATGCTTTCCAGGGCCGTTGAAAGGGCCGGTGATGATTTACCAGACTCGATAGATTTGCAGAGAATGGTGGATGCTGAGATATGGAGTTCCCTAGACAGTGTCGGCGGCTTCTCCAGAGATATGATTACAAGATTGAAATATAGGAAATTACTCAAGGTTTGCCTCACTAGAAGAAAGGAGGACTTGAATGACGAGCAAATAGAGAGGCTTCTTTCAATAGCAAAGAACCCCGAATCGCGAAGAGATCTCGAGGATGACATCGCATACAGAGCAGGACTCGAACCAGGGTACGTTGCAATAGATGTCCCAAGCGTGAAGCTACTTCTTTCAGAGCCCAGAATGTCTCAAGTTGATGTTAGAGTTGTGGGTAAAGACGGGAAAACTAGATGGCTCAGGGAAGTCACAACAATGGCAGAAGCTCTGAGAAAAAGACAAGTTACCCAGGAAGCATTCTATGTGATGACTCTATCAGGTTTCGAGACGAAGGTGTCCGAAATCGCTGAAAGAAGACTCTTCTCATAACCCGATTAGGATTTGATATCACTTGCAACATTCAAAAGGGTGGCATTATCAGGGACGCCCGCCCGAGATCAGGGACATCAGTCGTTGGTGACCAAATGGACAGTGCGATGAAATCAGTTTACGAGAGAGTGAAAGCAAGAGACCCGGACCAGCCCGAATTCCACCAAGCAGTGGAAGAGGTTCTTGACAGCCTTGGCCCGGTAATAGAGGATAACCCTGACTTCATGGACGTAGTCAAGGGGATGGTGGAGCCTGAGAGGGTAATCCAATTCAGAATCCCTTGGTATGATGATGATGGGGATCTGCATGTTAATCGCGGTTTCAGGGTGCAGTTCAATAGTGCCATAGGTCCATACAAGGGCGGATTGAGATTCCATCCAAGCGTAAACCTGTCAATTCTAAAGTTCCTAGGATTCGAGCAGGTGTTCAAGAATAGCCTAACCGGTTTGCCAATGGGTGGTGGAAAGGGGGGTTCTGACTTCGATCCCAAGGGCAAGTCAGATTCCGAGGTGATGAGATTCTGCCAGTCGTTCATGAGTGAATTGTGGAGGCATATCGGCGCTGACCTAGATGTCCCTGCAGGCGACATAGGAGTCGGTGGAAGGGAGATTGGGTATCTTTTCGGAATGTACAGAAAACTAGCAAACGAGTTCACCGGAGTTCTAACCGGAAAGGGACTCCCATACGGGGGCTCCCTAATCAGGCCAGAGGCAACAGGGTATGGCTTGGTTTACTTCGCGAGGGAGATGCTAGCAACTAAGGACAAGTCATTCGATGGAGCTACTGTGGCAATTAGCGGTTCAGGAAATGTTGCCCAATTCGCGTGTGAGAAAGTTCTGGATCTCGGTGGAAAGCCAGTTACCATGTCTGATAGCAGCGGTTACATCTATGATGAAGCAGGAATAGACCGCGACAAGCTTGCTTGGATAATGGATTTGAAGAATAACCGGAGAGGTAGGATAAAGGAATATTCGGAGAACTTCGATGGAGTGGATTTCACCGAGTCCAAGCCAGAACCTAACCTTAACCAACTTTGGGCTACTAATGTCGACGTCGCATTACCATGCGCCACTCAGAACGAGGTAAATGGAGACGAGGCGAAGATGCTCGTGGACAGCGGGGTGATGGCTGTTGCCGAGGGGGCAAATATGCCATGTACGCCAGAAGCAGTGGAAGTCTTCTTGGAGAATGGGGTCCTTTTTGCACCCGGAAAGGCCAGCAATGCAGGCGGGGTGGCGACTTCTGGTCTGGAGATGAGCCAGAACAGCTTGCGAATGAGCTGGTCTAGGGATGAAGTAGATCAGAAACTCGAAGGAATAATGGTCAATATTCACAAGAATGCATATGATACAGCAGATAGATATGGAATGCCAGGAAATTACGTTGCAGGAGCAAATATAGCTGGCTTCCTCAAAGTCGCTGAGGCCACTATGGCCCAGGGGATCCTCTGAGGGTCATATTTCGTCTTCTCGGTATATCCTGAAAAGAAAGTGGCCACCTATTGCCGCCGAAATTAGAACAACAATTAGAGCAGGAAGTATGCTTCTTTCGTCTCCAGTATCATCCGAAGAATCAATCCAACTTAGGTTACTAGTTTCCATCTCCCCGCCTCCGAAAGCAGACTCTTCCACTAGTTGTGTAGGTGTAAGAACCCTACAATTTAGATAGTCTTCTCCAGTGCTTGAAGATCTCCAACTGAATGAGATTGTTCTTTCTGTCCCTGGCTCAATAATTGCGTTTGGGAATTGGGGTGAAACCTGGGCCTCAACACCACTGGAGTCTTTACATCCGATCGCCAAGGATGCTGCGGCAGTTCCAGAATTAGAGATCACGGCTTCCACATTTACTGAATCCCCAATTGATGCCTCGCCCAATATTCCATCTTCGCCCATGGGGGTCAATGAAACCCACTCTATCATAGGCGTCCCAGTCCTAACCCAGACTTCTTGCTCCCAAGGTAGATCGAATTGCCCGCCACCGTAGTCCAAAATACCTGATGCCTCCGGATTCCAAGCAGTCCTATATTCGGTAATCACTACGCTAGCGTTCTCGGTCCAGATGGGAGTCTCTTCCCAAGTGTTATCTTCTGACCATGCAATCTCAACGACCCTTTCCTTCCCCCCATCCACGAATGAGATCCCCAGCTCATTGCTGAAGTTTGAGTAACTTGGGAACTTGTGCATTCCTCTGATCTCAAATGTAACATACATTGCATCAAATGAGAGCTTCTGTCCAGACAACCTCCTTTCCCACTTATCGGTCAGGCCGCCAGAACCACTAACGCCGTCACCCCATTCTATAGGCGAGTGCGCCCTTGCTCTAACATCGTGGTCATCAGTGCTGTTTGTGATTTTGGTATTTCCCCCAAGCACAAGAGAAGCATCATCATTGGCAAGTAGAATGGGCCCAACTCTATCTAGTGATGAATCACTAATATTGAGGTATCCGTAGGATGAAATCCTTCCACCGAAGATTGAAGATCCGTTTGATTGCATCGAGCCGTCTATATCGATAGAGAACCCCGGATCTCCGTGTACCATAAAATTGCGATGCTCATAATCTGCAGCATCCGACCAAACTCTCTCTTGCCCAGCTCTTTCGATGCTAATCTCACTTAGGGAAACTGGATGGCATAATGGCCCAGTCAAACCAATCCAGATGTCGACAGAGCCACTTCCCAATGGTATGAAATCCTCTTCACCACTGAGATCCTTGGTTTCGTTACCGAAATATGCGACAACACCGTCAAGGGAGAATCCCTGAATCGGCCTCAAATAGGCCCTAATATTTTGTTCAGATTGGGAGAAGACCCTTACCGATGATCTGTTGTCTTCATCGCAGTAGCCGAATCCAGCCAACCCAGAAGGGGGGTTAGTTGAGGATAATTCGGAACTCTCAAGACTCAATGATGAAGAGGCATCAACGTAGATTCCTACTCCACTGCTAATGTTGACTTTGGAATCAACGAAACTGAGGGACCCGCCATTCAAGATCCTGACATTCTGAGACAGAGTCATGTCGCCAGACCACGTCATATTTGACTCTACGATTATGTCCTCACCATCGGCAGAAGAATTAGTCGTACTTGCAACCAATGAGGCCAATAGAATGATGCTGATCATAATTGATTTACTTCTTTCCATAGCAGCCCGCCGATTAACAGGGACATGAACATCACCCCTGCCAGATCAAGTTTCTTCTTGATTATCAATAATTTTTGAAGTACGAAGGTTCATCCTCTTGATTTTCTTCCCTCGTGCAATGACGTCAGAAAACCTCCCATGGGAAGACCCATTCATGGCTCCTCTTCTGGTTCTATGGCTATATCTCCCGGGATATTTGTCCAATACCGCTGCTATGCTAGGTGGGAAGTGGATACCCGACCTTACTGGGATGCCTGTTTACAGAATTGACGGAGGGGCCGAGTTGAGGGACGGAAACAGGATCCTTGGAGACGGAAAGACCTGGAATGGGTTGATCGGAGGGACTTTGGGAGGCGGGATAATAGGGGCCGTATTGTATTATTTCTCTAATGGCAACCGAGTCGAATCAGCTCCGTTCTTGGATCCACTTTCAAGTTATGGGACTAATTCAGCGCAGCTCTCTGATGCTTGGTTCTACATGGGAGAAGGGGCGATCACTGCTTTCTCAATGGGATGCATTCTAGGATTTGGATGCATGCTTGGTGACTCCGCAGGATCTTTCGTGAAGCGCAGGATTGGGCATAAGAGGGAGGGTAGCGTAAGCTCAGAATCTCCCTTGCTTGACACCCTTCCATTCGCCGTGTCCACGTTTATCTTCGGGCAGTTACTGCTAAGCCCATCAATAGTTGGAAGCTCCGATTTACTATTTGGTATGGCAATTTTGCTAGTCTTGACCCCAATAATGCATAGGGGATTCAACATACTGGGATACAAACTAGGACTCAAGTCAGTACCATACTAGACAGATTCTGTCGAGGAATTAATTATCACCCAATTATTCAGAGCGAGACTCATGGAAAGCGGCACAGTCCTGATCGTTGGGAGTGGTGGAAGGGAGCATGCAATTGCATTGGGACTTTTGGAAGGCGAGACTTTCACAGATTTGCATTGTGCACCCGGAAATGCAGGCACCTCGTTGATCGCATCAAATCATGAAGTCAATTCTACAGACGCAGAAGGAATAGTAGAGTTAGCCAAAGAGATTGGGGCTTCATTGGTGGTAGTTGGCCCAGAAATGCCCCTTGTCATGGGTCTAGCAGATTTGCTCAGGAACGAATCTATTCCTTGCTTCGGCCCCCAAAAAGATGGAGCGATGCTGGAGGGATCAAAGCTTCATGCAAAGAAGGTAATGGAGTCTATTGGTGTTCCCACAGGTAGATTCGAAATTGTGGATGATTTATCCAATATCGAAAAACATCTTGACTCATTCGAACCTCCATGGGTGATAAAGAGGGACATATTAGCAGGAGGAAAAGGAGTTACAGTAACCTCTTCCAGAATTGAGGCCAGAGATGCACTTACTAGAGCCGTAGAATCTGATGGCTTCGTTCTTATCGAGGAAAACCTCTACGGAGAAGAGGCTTCAGTACTGGTTTTCATTGATGAATCAGG
>CEPK01180565.1_pt1 | contig 11228 bp, 14 predicted proteins | sample 356231 | NCBI WGS metagenome assembly CEPK01 (sample SAMEA2620259, study PRJEB7988) | marine metagenome | biome: marine biome (ENVO:00000447); feature: deep chlorophyll maximum layer (ENVO:xxxxxxxx); material: "saline water (ENVO:00002010), including plankton (ENVO:xxxxxxxx)" | depth 80 m
TCTTAATCGTATACTCATCTTTTTTTTTGCTAATAACTTTACAAACAATTTTCTCAATATATAACTTTTTTCCAATAAGATTTTTTGAGTTACTTTTTAATAAAGCAGTAAATATGTAATCAGACTCTATATTTGTAATTAATAGTTGAACTTTTCCTTCAGTTCCTTGAATTTTCATATCAATCCTAACTTTTTGCACGGTTGAGCTATTAAATACTAAAGTTGCATTTTTAGGAAGAAATTTAATTAAAGAATTAAAAGAAATAATTTGCTTATTGTGCACATTGAGAATTTTCGCATCTTCTCTATTTTTATAGGGAAATTGCTTAATCTTGTTAGGATCTAATTCGTAATCTATATCATCTATAGAAAGTTTATTACTCAATATCTTTTAACAACTTCACAAACAATTCATAAGACATAGAAACGACTTCGGGTAAACCATCTGTTGACCTCTTACTATTACCTTTTTTACGTTTTAATTTTTTCCAAAATAATACAGTATTTGTAGAGTTAGATTTTTCTATTGCCTTTTCTAATGCTTGATGTAAATTTAGATTTTGTCTAGATTTTGCTTCTAAGTAGTAAGTAACTTCATTATCAATAATCAGCTCTATATCTCCTTTATCTAAAGATCCGCCTTCTGCTAATCTCTGGGCCTTAAAATTGTCATTCTTATTTAATCTATTAACAATGTTAGTTTCGTAAGTTGTTCCCTGTTTTTTTGCCTTATTTACCATATTTATTTTATTCTAGAAGTGTTTCTAATTCTTTATCTGCAATATCAAAATTTGTATATACTTCTTGTACATCATCTAAGTCCTCTAATAATTCAATTAAATTTGATACCTTTTGAAACTCTTCTTCTGTAATAATTTGACTAACTTTTGGTAAAAATGGTATATCAGAATTTACTATTTCAAATGATTCTTTAGTTAATTTATTTTTTATTGATAAATACTCATTTGGGTCTACTTCGAGGATTAGATTATCTATTTGTTCATTGATTTCTAAACAATCATTTTTTAGCCCAAACGAATATATTTCGTCGATATCACCTTTGACTTCAAAAATACCTCTTCGTTCGAATAGATAGCTAACACTTCCTGGGTTACCTATATTTCCATTATTTTTTGAAAAAGTAGATTTTACGTCAGATGATGTTCTGTTTTTATTATCTGTTAAACAATAAACATAAAAAGCAATTCCTGCTGGACCATAGCCTTCGTAATAAACCTCTTGAATATTAGTTAATTCATTACTACCACTTATTCTTTTTAATGCATTCTCTATATTTGTGTTAGGCACTGAGTTAGACTTAGCTTTTTGGATAGCATGAGCTAGCGAAGCATTAGCATTAGGATCAATGCCACCAGTTTTAGCTGCAACTTCTATACCTCTAATTAGTTTTGCAAATAATTTTCCTCTTTTTGCATCATTAGCACCTTTTTTTCTTTTGATGGTTGACCATTTAGAGTGACCTGACATCATTAACTCCTGTGTAAATGAAATTTTTTAACCAAGTTAAATAATTTGGGCTAGGTGAAAGTTCAGGATGAAATGTATAAGCAACAATATTTTCTTGGCTTACACCAACAATATCATTATTTAATTTTGAAATAATTGATACATTTTCTCCAACCTTAGTAATTTTTGGAGCTCTAATAAAACAGACTCTTTCCTTTTCCATATCTTCAATACCAACATAGGCTTCAAAAGATTCATTTTGCCGACCATAAGCATTTCTTTCGATTGTTATATTGAGTAAGTTTAAGTTAATTCTTTCATCATTAATAATATTTTTAGCCAATAAAATTGCTCCTGCACAAGTTCCTAATGTCGGAATGCCTGATTGAATTAATGACTTAATTGAGGTAAATAAATCTTCATTTTTCTGAATTATATTCATAGATGAAGATTCTCCTCCAGGAAGAATGAGGGCATCTATTCCTTTTAATTGTTTAGAATTTTTAATTAATATATAATCTTCGTCAATTAAATTAACAGTTCTAGAATGTTCGGTAAAATCTCCCTGAAGAGCAAGAATCCCAACTAACAACTACCAGCCTCTTTTTGATAATTGTTCCTTTTCAGACAAAGTATCAATGTTTATACCGTCCATTGCTTCTCCAATATTTTTAGATATTTGTTTTAATACTTCAGCATCATCGTAGTGTGTTGTAGCTTGAACAATTGCAGATGCTCTTTCCTTAGGATTATTACTCTTAAATATACCGGAACCAACAAACACCCCCTCACAACCCAATTGCATCATCATCGCTGCATCTGCTGGAGTTGCAATACCTCCTGCAGCAAAATTTACAACAGGTAATTTGCCAGTTTCTCTTATAAGTTTAAGAGTCTCTAGTGGAGCTTGGTAGTCCTTAGATGCAGAAAGTAATTCATCATCATTCAAAGAAATTATATGCCTGATGCCGTCATTCATTTCTCTGATATGCTTAACTGCTTCTATGACGTTGCCCGTACCTGCTTCTCCTTTTGTTCTTATCATTGCAGCACCTTCGGAAATTCGTCTAGCAGCTTCACCTAAATCTGTTGCTCCACAAACAAACGGAGTTGTAAATTTAGACTTATCTATATGGTTTTTTGGATCTGCAGGTGTCAATACTTCGCTTTCGTCGATAAAATCAATTCCTAATTCTTGTAAAATTTGAGCTTCAACAAAATGCCCTATTCTAGCTTTTGCCATAACTGGTATTGACACTGCATTTATAACTTCTTCAATTATCTCAACAGATGACATTCTAGAAACACCGCCCTCTATGCGAATATCTGCAGGTATTCTTTCTAACGCCATTACAGATACCGCTCCTGCTTCTTCTGCAATCTTTGCTTGTTCCGCATTGACGACATCCATAATGACGCCACCTTTTAACATTTCAGCAAGATTCTTTTTAACATTGAATGTACCAGTGTTTTTCATGTCTCTATTCTACTATTTATTACTACCTAACATTTTAGTATTATACAGTTCTATCCAACTTGTCATCACAAGTTCAGTTTTATATCTACTAACTTCTTGGTATTGACGCTTCCATATATTATCTAAATCTAGATTCAAACTATTTTTAATGGTGCTATTGAGACTGCGTGAATTTTTATTATCAAAATAAATTCCAGTTTCATTAAGGATATTTTTGAATACTGGGATATCGGAACAAATCACTACGCATCCGTTAAATATGGCTTCGAGTATAACGACACCAAAGCTTTCATTTTTAGTGTAAGGAACTACTAATAACCTTGTTTCGTTTAATAATTCAAATTTAGTTTCATCAGAAGGATTTAGAAAAGAATCAATATATGTTTTGTTTACATTTTTATTTGTAATGATTGTAGGTATAAGTTCATTTAATATATAAGAGTCAATTGATTTAATAAATATACTAACTCCTTTTCTACTCTCACTCCTACCTAAAAATGTCAATCTATTTCTAGTGACTTGAGTATTGATAATATTCTTATTTTCATAGAAGTTGGGTATACAGACAATATCACTTGATAATGATGAAGCCTGATCCTTACTGAAAATACTTACGTACGAACTAGTTATACCTTTACCGAAATTAAATATTTTATAAATAATCATTAATAAATAACTAAAGAATTTATTTAATGCAGCATGATGAGTAGTTATTACAATTTTATTTTCTGTATTTATCCTCCAAAAAAGTAATGGGATAAACGGTTCGTGTATATGTACTATATCCGACCAATTTACAGCTTCCTCTAATAACTTATTATCACACGATAAACTTATGTTTGATACAGAACCATTAAATGGCAATCTAATAGATTTATCAACCTCAAAATCTCCAGATTTATGAGCTAGGATTTTTACATTATGCCCTTTAAGTTCTAAATACTTTTTAGCATAAATTATTTGTGATTGAACTCCTCCATATTCGCCAAAAGAATACGGGGATACAAACAATATATTATATTTATTCATCACTCCAAATGGGTACTGTAGAATGCCATTGATTCGGTGAAATCTTTATTAATGCTTCAAACTCTTGAACAAGGGTTTTAATACCGTGCTGAATAGATTGTGCATTGTTACCAAAATATGGGACATAAAAAGGGTTACCAAAATGAATTTCAAAACCATTTTTTGTTGATAAACATGTAGTCGGTAATACTGGGCAACCATTTTCTAATGCTAAACGAATGGGGCCGGTTGGGAAAGCAGCAGTTTTACCAAAAAATAATTCAGGAGCACCACTTCTTAACAAGTGTCTTTCTGACACTAAACAAACAGAATATCCGTTAGTAATAAGATTTTCTATCGAAGAATATGTCTCATTTTTCTTGCCGCCTATAATTATTTTACATCCCATTTCTTCTCGTAAAGATGTAAACCAGTTCATCACATATTGATTATTTAACGGTTCAGCAACAGCAGCTAATTTAAGTCCCAGTTTTCGACCAGCAGGTATAGCAAACTCCCAATTACCTTGATGGGGTAAGGCTATGATGAAACCATCTTTGTTAGCAATAATTTTCTCAATTTTTTCTTTTTCATGTATTTCAACAAGATCAGATAAGTCTTTATCGCTTTTCCCATTCAACCATATTGTTTCTACCCAATATTGCGAGTAATATATTTTCTGCATTAAAGCTGATACAGATAAAATATTATTTTTTCTTAAATAATTACTTCTTTTTAATAACCTTATAGTGCTTCTTATTGAGAGGCAGTAGTACATAAATCCTATTGGATACTTTAATAATCGAACAACTCTCAATGGAAATATAGACAACCCTAATGTGACAAATCTAATTATATAATATTGAATCATTTGAGGTACCTATATAAATGTACCGAACGTTGTACTACTGTAATCCATACAAAGATTGTAAACGCATATAAAAAAATAATGTTTGGTGTTACTGCCATATAGAAAATTGCAAAAATAATACGCTCAGGTCTTGGTGTTAACCCTACTGTATTTATTAACTTCACACTTTCTGATTTAGCTCTAATATATGGAATTAAAAATGAGCCAGTCAATATAAAGAAAGATAGGAATATTTCAATATTTGAATTAGCAAATTTTATACAGAATATAGACCAAATAAACATCTCTGTGATTCGATCTATGATGGAGTCTATAAATGCTCCTATCTCACTATTTTGAGATGTCTTACGAGCCAATGGACCATCTAATCCGTCTATAGCTAAACCAATAAATAGAATTAATAATCCGGTATTAATCTGTTCAATATATATGAAATAACAACCATATACAACAACAACCAATCCTAAAAATGATAAAACATTAGGTTTAATTCTAAGATAAATACAAATTCTGATGAAAGGAACTGCAACTACTTCAGCAATACCTTTGAAATATTTTTCCAACATTCTTTATAGCATTTCTTTATATACTTCCCCAATAAGCTCTGAAGTATTTGCATTAATTTCAATAATGGATCTAGAAGAAGGAGGAATTTTGTGATCATAAATTATAACAGTCCATACTGGGTGTAGAAATAATCCATTGAATGTTAAGGCTACAGAGTAATACCCAACGGAGTGGTCAATGTATTTAGCTGCTGTTTCAATTACCTCTGACTGATCAATCTTAATCTGATTATTTAGTGAATAAATATATACAAATATAATTAAAAATATCACTCCAGGGTATGTGAATATTCGTATTTGAAGAAAATACGATAGTGTAAAAGAACTGATGCAAAAGAATAATATTATAAATGCAAATAATCTTCTTCTAGATAAATCAGGGAGTCTATAAGCACCATAGGCCAGAGAATTTAAGTCTTCCGGTAAGTTCTCTTTAGAAGCATCCGCCTCGGAGATATCAATACCACTCATTTGATTTTTAATAGCGGTTCTTTTAGATATTTATTTATATTGCTTAAACCAGCATTAATATTTATATCTTGTTCATTTCGACCATCTGAGAAATTTATAGCTAAAGTCTTATTAGAAATATCATTATCACCAATTATTATGATTACAGGTATTTTCATTAACTTATATTTCTTTATTCTTTCTGAGAGCCTGGTATTTGAATTATCATAAACAGTACGATATTTAGATAATTTTTTTCTTATATCTTCAGAATTTGCATATGCATTCTCTGAAAGGGTTATTATCACTATTTGATCTGGGGCTAGCCAACCAGGAAGGTTCCCATTGTAATGTTCGAGCAAAATACCAGTAAACCTCTCAATAGAACCCAAAAGTGCTCTATGGATCATTACTGGTTGTAACTTTTTATTATCTTTATTTACATAGTTCAAATCAAAATTATCAGGTTGTGCAAAATCTACCTGTATTGTTGAAAGTTGCCATCTTCTGCCGATTGCATCCTTTACATGTAAATCAATTTTCGGTCCATAAAAGGCGCCCTCTCCTGAAGCAATTTTATATGGTATATCTTTTGTAATTAATGATTTCTTTAAGCTTTCAGTTGAGCTTTCCCATATTTTTGAATCTCCAATTGCTTTAGTTGGTTTAGTTGATAAATCAGCTTCTATCTCATTGAATCCGAAAACAGATAGCATATTAATGGAGAAGTTAAGTAAGTTTTCAAGTTCGTCATCTAGCTGTTCTATTGTGCAGAAAATATGAGCATCATCTTGTGTAAAGCCTCTAGCACGCATTAAACCATGTAAAACACCAGTTTTTTCATATCTGTATACAGAACCTAATTCAAATAATCGCATCGGGAGATCCCTATAGGATCTAATATCTGATTGGTAAGAAAGTATATGGAATGGACAATTCATTGGCTTTAAATAATATTCACTTCCGTCTTCTACTTCCATAGATGGGTACATGGCATCTTTATAAAAATCTAAATGTCCAGAAGTCTCCCATAATGTAGATTTACCAATATGTGGTGTCGAAACTAAATCGTATCCATAATTTGTATGTTGTGTTTTGCTATATTTTTCTATTACTTCTCTTAAAATAGCTCCACGCGAATTCCAAATATACTGACCAGGACCAAGTTGGTCAGACGAAATAAATAAATTAAGTTGTTTTCCAAGTTTACGATGATCTCTTTTATATGCTTCATCTCTCTGAGTAAGATAAGTATCCAAGTCTTTCTTTGTAAACCAAGAAGTTCCATAAATTCTTTGTAATTGATCATTAGTCTCTACTCCTCTCCAGTATGCACCCCCGACTCTAAGCAATTTAAAATGCTTTAAATAGGAAGTGTTTGGGACATGAGGACCTAAACACAGATCTGTAAATTGATCATTAGAGTAGGTTGTAACATAATCTGACTGAATGCCTTCATCTAAATCAACAGATTCAATGAGCTCTAATTTATATTGCTGTTTATTAAATATTTTTTTTGCCATATTTACTTCAATTGTATCTTTAGTGAAGTCTTGATTGGTTTTTGATATTTTATACATCTCATTTTCTATTCGAGCTAAATCTTCATCTGATATAGGTGAATCAAATAAGAAATCATAATAGAAACCATCATCTGTAGAAGGACCCGTCCCAAATTGTGATGTTGGATATAAATTCGTTACAGCCTGAGCTAATAAGTGCGCTGTTGAGTGCCGCAATATATCTAATGCATTAGGGTCATTCTTTGTAATTATTCTTACTATTGAGTCTTGTTTAATCATATGTGATAAATCATATAGTTTATCTTCTATTTCAATAGCAATAGAATCAGTTAACAACCTAGGTCCAATATTCTCTGCTATTTCGTAGCCCGATACTTCAGCATCAAATTCTTGTATAGAGCCATCTGGTAAAGTAATATTTATCATGTTATTCATCTGTTTAGTCTCTAACTAATTCTAATTGATTTAATAATAACTTCTTATACATTAATAAACATAGTTACACCATTTGTCATTCATATATATAAATCTATATATAAATATTTTTTCTATATTTTATTTAGAATGAACAAATGAAAAGGAATTGGTATTTACATTTATCAAAAGATATTTGGGTTGAATTTTGGGATGAAATACCAAATGCTACCATGGGTGTTCGATTTATAGTAAGTAAAAATAAGGAACTAATTAATTCAGAAATAAGATTGCTACCAAAACAGCCCCGTCCCGAATCAACAAAAAATTATAAACGCAAGCCTGGAACTGACATTACAAATTCGGATAATTCCCAAATTATGACAATAGATATCAGAAAAATCAATTTGTTAAAAATAAGGCAAAGAGCACTAAATATAATTTTTGACTATCAAGACATAGATTCAGAACATTTTAATAAAATTACAAATAATATATTTAACTATCCGATTACGGCGAAAGAAGCTACAAAATTTATAAAAAAAATTAAACATAAAAAAAATTCAAAAGAACATTTGAGTTTGTTTTCTTTATTATATGTATTACAAATTCAAAGAGGGAGTATCTCACCTTATAATGAGTTAGCGAAGACTACTAATTATTCATCAAATTATATAAAAAATATAATTAAAAAAGCTAGAAAGGAAAGATATCTAACTAAACCAGTCAATAAAGGTATAGCTGGAGGTGCTTTAACTAATAAGACAATCCGAGTTTTAAGTAATTATTCTTCGTAGATTGTGATTTTATTTATTATGATCTCTTCAAGTGGCCTATCTGAACTGTCTGTTTGAATACTGGCAATTTTATCAATTACTTCTAATCCCTCAGTCACTTTACCAAAAATTGTATATTGGTATGGTAATGGATAGTCTTTGTGCATAATAAAAAATTGACTGCCATTAGTATTTGGACCAGCATTAGCCATAGCAAGTATGCCTCTATCATATGGAATAGGATTGTCTAATTCATCATTGAATTTATAACCAGGATAAGTACCCATGTCACCATGTCCAGTTCCACTAGGATCGCCACCTTGTATCATGAAACCAGGAATAACGCGATGAAAAATAACTCCATTGTAATATCCATCTCTAGAAAGAAATATAAAATTATTTACAGTTATAGGGGCTATGTCTGTATAGAACTGAATACTCATATTTCCTTGTGAAGTTTCCAATAAAGCTGTATAAGTCTTATTAGTGTCTATTAATAATTCTGGTTCGTTAGCATATGTTTTATTATTCATACCATCTCTTTCTTCAGATAAATTATTATCAGTTTCAATATTTGATTCTATTATATTATCATCTTGGATAGATAGATTAGAACATCCAGATAAAAGTAGTAATAAAAATGGTAAATAATATTTCATTTTGAAGTATTAAATAATTTAACTTTCGCAACAGCGCATAAAGTTGAAGTATCTTCGATATACATTTTTGCTTCCCAAATTTGAATTTGAGAACCGGTTGAAATAGGAGTTGATTCACACCTTATAAATCCAGACTTAACACTTTTAATAAAATCTATTGATTGATTTATGCCAACGAAACTACCTTTACCGGTTGCATTTGCACCAAAAGAGCATGAGGATTCAGCAATTGAGGCATAGACCCCGCCATGAACTAAGCCTCCTGGTTGCTTATGGTGAGTATTTACCTTTAATTTTGTGACTACCTTTTCTTTAGATACCTCTATAAATTCATGTCCAATCATGTAATCAAAACTATCTTCAAAATCAAGTTCAAATTTGAAACCTTTTGAAAATTTGAACTTATCGGTAAAATCTTTATTATTAAACGTCATCACTTATCTCCATTGCTTTATATATTTTACTTTCTCCTGCTCCTGTTATAAACCACCAAATACCAAAAAGTAATGCAGGAATATAGATACAACCAATAATTACCCAGTATGAACTTAGGTTAATCGGTTGTAAATGTTCTATATACGCTACATAACTAGGAAGAATACAAATTATTGTGATAAATAACGTAGTAAACGATGTCCATGTAAAATTTTTACCTATCCCAGCTACAACAATTTTTTTTTCAACATTAGGAAACAAATAATTATTTTCTACTTTATTCACAATTAATAGATCTTTCTTAAATAATGTATTAATTTCTTTTTCATAATGTTCAGATAGTGTTCTACTAAGTATTAGATAATTTGCATGATACGAAAGAAGAACAAGAAAGAAAATACTGCCTATTGGTATCCAAAGATAAATCTCTTCAATAAATACTGCTACCCCTAAAGCAAGATATAAAGTAACAAACATTAACCTTGTATCTATTAAAAATTGTTTATGATAAAAGTTATTCATACTTCTAATACGCTTGAGTTGACTATGGAGTATATCAATTTCCTTCATAATATAAATTTAACTATTATATTAAAATAGTGACGAAAATTAAAGTCTTAATAGCAACTAATGTAGTGTTAGCAATTTCAATAATATACAACTTATTCTCAAAAATATATTTTGAGTTTAAAGGCGGTTCAATAAGAGTTATAGAAACTTATAAAATTGAATGCGGTTTTACTAACGAAGTAATAAATAACTCTTTTTTAGAGAATGCAAGTAAGAACTTAAGCATGCATGCTGACTTATGTATTAATTTAGCTAGGTTAAGAATCTTTAATGTAGTTATATTGTCTATTCTCTTTTTTGCGATTGCAATCTACACATATGTTTCAATAAAAAATTATAGACCCTATAGACCAATCGATGATTTATTAAAAATTTTAAGATTTAGAAATAAAAACTAATACATAGTTGCTAGGTCAATCTTCCCTGTATTTCTAGCATGCTTTAATAAAAAAATATATATTAAATTAGAAATAATACAAAAAAAGAAACTAGTAATAAAAAATTCTTCATAAGGAGGAGGAGTATCTCTAAAATATGAAAATAATGAATATCTGATAATTTCAATCCAGTGAGTGAAAGGTAAAGCATCTGAATAAATCTTTAGAGTACTAGGTAACATTTCTGTTTTAATTATTGAACCAGAAACTAAATACAAAACACCTGTAACTCCAAAAGCTACTCCCTCTGAGAAGCGAGGTGTTACTAAAGAAATTCCTGCTACAAACATTCCTAAGCTTACAACAGATATGAACCCTAAAATCATAAATATGATGAACTCAAAATATAGAATATTAGAAGTCTTTAGTTCAAGATTTAAAAAGTAATTTGATAAATACAATATAACTAAAAAATTTAAGAGCCCAACGGGGATCCATAGGGCTGTTCTTCCTAGTAGATACACATATAGAGGTGTTGGTGCAGTTATAATATTTTTAATATTACGAAACCACTCTCTTTCTCCTACGATAGAAAATGAATATAATTCAGTTGCAGATTGGATGAAGCCCCAAAG
>CEPK01094453.1_pt1 | contig 11226 bp, 5 predicted proteins | sample 356231 | NCBI WGS metagenome assembly CEPK01 (sample SAMEA2620259, study PRJEB7988) | marine metagenome | biome: marine biome (ENVO:00000447); feature: deep chlorophyll maximum layer (ENVO:xxxxxxxx); material: "saline water (ENVO:00002010), including plankton (ENVO:xxxxxxxx)" | depth 80 m
GAATTAACACAGTTACAATCTGTTCTTCAGAATCAGATTGAATCTATTGGACGTTATTCCTTCAAACAGGGTGATATGGTCATCCCTGGTGAAGTTGGACTGAACAATAGACTAGACTACGTTAAGTTATCATCTGTTACAGAAGTTGCTGTAACGGAAGGAGATAATATTGTATTCAAAAAGTATGATATAGCATTACTAAAAGGTCAGACTTTAAAAGGCATCACTTCTGGCGTTACAGGTACTGTTGTTTCTACTCGTTATGCTACTACTACATCATCAGATACTGTTTATGTAAACTATACAAGCAGTGGAAATTCAAGTGATGAGGCAACTTTTAGACAAGGGGAAACTCTAGAGGTTGTGGATGGTGTTAACACACCCTTATTGGTCGTTGGAACGGACGGTAGCGTACTTCCAACTACTGTTACGTTAAAAGACCCAGATACAGGCGTAGAGACCTCTTACAACAGCCCTGCGATGGGTTTTGCTTCTGGTGTACAAGTAGAGCAAGGTATTTACTTCGTTAATGGACATTTTGTAAGAAACGAAGAAGAACTTCTCGTTTTAGAACCTTTCATTAATATTCCATCTGCTAAAGTTGGATTTAAGATTACAGAGTCTTTAATCACTCCTGAAGAGGATTCAACACTCTATGATCAAGCAAGAGGATTTGCAAACTTCTCAGCACCTGGTGCTCATAGACTATCTGTATCATTAGGACTCATTAAGTATGATTTAGATGCGTCTACTGATAGTAATTTTATACAACTTCTTAGTGTTAAGAAAGGTGCTGTACAGAAAAAAATTACAGCAGCAAATTATAGTGTAATTGAAGAGACATTAGCAAGAAGAACTTATGATGAATCTGGTGATTATGTTGTAGAAGATTTTGCAACTGATATACGTGAATACTATCAGACTGGTGGTAATAGAGGAATCTATGCTAAGAATGTAACTACTGGTTTGGTTAATGGTGAAACAGAAGTTGCTGCCTTACAAAAGATGGTTGCAACTATAGGACCAGGTAAAGCATATATTAAGGGATTTGAGGTTGTTAACAAAGAAAGTTCTTATATAAATGTTAACAAATCACGTGAAAGTCTTGAGAGAGATAATATTACCCTTAAGCATAGTGGTTTAAGTAGTTTCTACTTAACAAATACTTACAATAGTATTCCTTTAAATGCATTTGGTGCAGATCTTTCTACCTACCCAACACTATATTTGAATGGTGTATTTGGTGACGGATCACTTGGTCAGAATAATACAGAACCTGCTACAGATGGTCTTGGAGCAAATGGGGAAATTGATTCTCATAAGCAGACACGTTCTAGAAGAACTAGTACATTTGATTCAGATCAAGCAATTAAAACTCTTATCGTAGATATTCTAGGTACAGCACCACACAATTTTGCAAGTATTACTAATTCTACTTGGGAAGCAAATATTGGTACATTAGCAGTCAGAACATCAGGTACAGGTAATGATGCAGAAGAATTAACTGTTCTTTCATATTCCAAGTTTCATGGTGGAAATGCTCAATGGCCTAAGTCTTTCTTAGGAACACCATCTTACATTGAAATTACTGTACTTGGTAGAAGAGATGTTATCGATTCCTTGAAGGAATATGATGATAACGATGGTAATGGTATGAGTGGTGTTACCAAGATGACTCGCCTCTTCTGTGCAGAAGGTGCAGCAAGTGCTAAGACTAATGCAGAGAATGCTAATGATGCTGGTGTTGCATCTGATCCTCCTGGACTTTGGGGTAGAGTAGTTTCATATAGTGATACTATTGTTCCTATTGTTGGACTTGCTAAACCAAAGAACTTCTCTTTAGAAGAAAGAGGAATTGGATTTAATGTAGATTCTGATAAGATTTTATCAAAGGGTAGACTTGGAAGTACAGATTCATACAATACGACTTTTAAGATGTCGTATTTCAATCCAACATTCTTAACTCAAATTAAAATTGATACTGTAATTCCAGATGCTACATTTGAGGCTGGTTATTATATTACAGGATCTAAGAGTAAAGCATATGCTGTAGTTGAAGGATCTCCTAATGGAAGATTGTCTAGTGGTAATAGATTATTTGTAAAAGTTCTTTCAGGAACATTCGTAGAAGGTGAAACTATTATCGATGAAGATGGTAATACATTAAGAATTGCTAGAGAGAATACTATATCACACTTTGTTGTTGATGTTAGAGGTAATGGTTATGGTGGTTTATGTACTGTTACAGTTGATGGTGTAACATATGATCCTACTGTTTTACTTCCTGATATTGCAGATAGTGATACAGTGTATAAGATCAGTATTTTAGATAGAAGTTTATTGAGTGATACATATGCTCAACCACCTTCAGTTGTAATTGCTGCTCCAAATGCATCTGTTTCTACAGTTGCACAGGCACGTGCAGTTCTCTTTAAGAATGTTATTCAAACATACACACCACAGAATGTTAAATCTATGTGGGCAAGGTTTGGTGTAGCACCTTCAGGAGGTGTAGCACCTAACATTTTCACTTCTGATGTAGAACTTTCAAGAGATGCTTATATCACAAGTTCAAATGTTACAGACTTTACATGGAGTGGTGCTGAAGGTAATTCTTATCTTGAGTGTACTGGATTTGGGGCAGATGCTTCTTCTCTTCTTGTACAAGGAGATCTAGTACAATTCTCTGATACAAATAACAATCTTGTTAAAGCAATTGTTCAACAAGCTACTAAACCAGAAGGAGCTAAGAAATCAAGAATATATCTTGATTCTTTATTACCTTCTAGCGTAAGTAGTACATCTGTACTAAGAGTAAGACCAAAGATAGATAATTCTTCTAAGTCTAGTTTAATCTTCCCTACAGGATCAAAACAAATTAAATCACTTGTTAAAGGAACTGATGATACCGCAATTACTTTTAATTCTAGACGAGATTTCATATTGGATTCTAGCTCTGCAGGTGGTAAACTTACATTTAAAGCAAATCTTGAGTATGGTACTCAGAAGTTCGTTGCCTATACTGAGAAGAATTTCCTTCTCACCATTCATGATAAGGGTAATGCTACCCAGGTTGAGACAGGAGACATTGTTTATATCCCAGCTGATGCTGTTTCGGTAGTAAGTTCTGTTGATGCTTCTACTGGTTTAACTGCTGGTAGTGTTAGTATTGAGTTACCTGATAACTATTTTGGTGCTTTAAGTGGTGGATCTGAATATCCTAAACTTAAATTATCTGCAACTTTAGAATTAACTAAGGCGAGACCTAGGTTAAAAACAGTTATTAAGGATAAGAAGATTATTATTAACCCTGCAAAGGATAATATCATTCCTTTGAGAGGACAAGATCAAGAAGCATCTGAGATTAAGACTGTTTCTTATTCTGATGTCTTTAAAATTAATTACATCTATGAAGGATCTACCACTGCTGCACCAACAATTGATAGTGCTGGTAATTTAGTTAGTGGTACTGATGTTACTAACAGATTTACATTTGATGATGGTCAAAGAGATACTCTATATGATATCTCTCGTATTGTTATCAAACCAGGTTTTGATTTACCTGTGGGACAACTTTTAGTATCATTTGATTATTTTGATCACTCACAAGGTGACTTCTGTACAGTAGATTCATACTTACATGAGTCAGGTGTTACTGCTAATGAGATACCTACATTTAACTCATCTGTATTTGGTGTTACTAACCTTAGAGATGTTATTGATTTCCGTCCAAAGGTAGATAGTAATGCTACTATTACTGGATTTGAAAACCAATCTATCTTTAAGAATTCAACATTTAATAATTTCACTGGAGATGGTGGTGTAGTATCAAGTTGTCCAGCACCTGATTCAAACCTCCCATTCACTATTTCATTCTATCAGAGTCAGTATTTGGATCGCATAGATGGTCTATTCTTGACTAAGAAGGGTGAGTTTATAATTAAGGAAGGAAACCCATCTCTTAACCCATCAAGACCTGAAACAATAGAAGATTCTATTGCATTGTCTTACTTATATGTACCTGCTTATACAACAGATGCTTCTGATGTAAGAGTTGTTCCTGTTGATAATAAGCGTTATACAATGCGTGATATCGGTAGGATTGAAAAACGTGTTGAAAGGTTAGAATATTATACACTCCTTAGTGTTCTTGAACAGCAAGCATTTAATATGCAGATCAAGGATGAAGTTGGATATGAAAGATTTAAGAGTGGATTTGCTGTAGATAACTTTGAGACTCATAAGTTAGGTAACCTTAATTCCATTGATTATGCATGTTCTATTGATACTAAGCAGTCTGTATTAAGATCACAATCTAAAGAAGATTCATTTGATCTTATAGAAGTTAATACAAAAGAAGATGAAAGAGTAGTTGCTGGATATCAAAGATCTGGTGATATTGTTACTCTTCCATATTCTGAGCTTAAGATGCTCGATAACCCATTTGCAACTAAGACTATTAATCCAAATCCATTTGTGGTTATACAGTATGTTGGAGATGCGAGTTTAGATGCTCCTGTTGATTCTTGGTATGAAGATACAGATACACCTTTGATATCTGATAACAATACTCAACTCTATACTATATTCCTTGCTAAGAGCAATGTACGTGAAGCATATTCTAGTTTGTACAATAATTATGCTATTAATTGGGTTGGATCTAATGATACCTTCTTTAATATCGGACCTCTTTCTGATATTAACTCTGATCAAGTATCCTCCACAGTTAAAATTGCTAACGTAGGTAGTTCTTCTAATATCAGTCCTCAGAATAATGAGACTGGTAAGGGAATTGATACCAAAGTAATTGGTAATTCATCTGTTGCTACTTCGATGAAGCAGTTTGCTAGATCTAGAGCAGTTAAATTTACTATTACTAGGTTGAAACCAAACACTAAGGTATTTCCTTTCATGGAAGGAAGGGATATTAGTAGATGGTGCAACCCTGATCTAAGATATACAGGAAAACCAGGAAACTCATTATCAACATTTGGTGCAGATATTGTTACTGATGATGGTGGTAATGCTAGTGGACTTATTATAATACCTAATGGATATGCTCCTACACAAGGAAGTACTTGGAACAACTATCTCTATAACACAAATTATGATACCAGTTCTGAGCAACTACAATTCACAACTGGTGAAAAAACAATTAGATTTACTTCAAGTTCTACAGATAGTAATAAAGACAATGTAGAAACATACACTGAAGTTAAATATTTCCCTATGGGTCTTCTACCTACTGTTACAAGTAGTATTGTTTCAACATTACCTGCATACCTCAAGTCTAATGAAGGAGTTCAGTTAGTTGCTTCTCAGAATGAAAAGAGACCTAATCCTCTTGCTCAAACATTTAAGGTTGAAGGGTATGATGGTGGAGTATTTGTTACTGGTTTGAATCTTTATTTCAATAAGAAGTCAGATTCTATTCCTGTAAGGACATACTTAACAAACACTGTTAGTGGTAAGCCTGGAAAGCATATTGTTCCTGGTACTGAGAAATCTCTTTCACCAAAAACATACCTTAAGGTATTTGTGTCTCAAGAGACTAATATTGAGATTTCAGAATTAGCATCAGGTGTACAATCTGGAGCATCAGGTCCAGTATCTAAAGTATTTGATAAGACTGGTATTGAGGTACTTCCTGGAAATGCTGGTAGAATACCTCTTTCTGCTGATCAAGTATACACACTTGTTCTTTCAAATAACAATGGAACTGCATTTACTTCTGGAGAAACCTTAACACTTCCATCTATAGTTCTTGCTAATGCTACTAACAATACTAACATTACCCTTACTGTTGCTAAGGATTCTGGTAGAGTAATAGATCTTAAAGTTATTGGTGCTGGTACTGGATACGATACAGCAACAATGACTATAGAGAGTCCTCAGTTACCTGGTGGTACTACTGCAAGTGGTACAATAGGTGTATCTGGTGGTAAGATATTTGATTCTTCAGTTTCTATATCTGGTTCTGGATATACAAGTGCTCCTTCTATTGTTATTGCTGGTACAGGAAATAGTAACTCTGGTGGTGCTGTACAGGCAATCATATCTAATGATACACCAGGTGTAAGAATGGGTGTAGCAACTAACTTAACAACTGATGTTAATGGTAGTGTTCCAACTCACTTTAAGTTTGATCATCCAGTATATCTCTTGAATGATACAGAATATGCTCTAGTTGTTGAAACAGATTCTGTTGATTATGAGATATGGGCATCAGAAGTTGGTGCACCTGCTGGATCAGGTACAGTAACAGCACAACCTGGTTTAGGTTCTGTTTACAGATCTCAGAACGTAGATGAGTGGCATGAGGATCTTAGAGAAGATATTAAATTTGAACTTAATAGAGCAGAATTTGATATCACAAGACCAGGTGACCTTCTACTAACAAACGAGAACATTGCATATGAGACAATGTATCCTGGATCAGTTCGTACAAGTGCTGAGTCTAGTAGTAGTGCAACTCTAGAAAGATTCAGAGGAAACAATAAGTATATTGAAATAACACATAGGGATCATGGATTTGAAGATTCTGGTAAATCTTATGTGTTCTTTAAGAACCTAGAACAAACTGGTGGTGTTAGTGCATCATCATTAAACACTACTTTATTTGAAGTTGTTAATAGTGGTGTAGATACATTCAATATTGTTTCTGCTACTCAAGCAAGTTCTAATGAAATTGGTGGTGGTTCATCTGGAATGATAGCATGTAATAGAAAATATGAAAAATTATATGCTGATATTGGATACCTAGCATTCCCAGATGCAAAGATTTCTGCATCTGTTAAAACAACAGATATTGTTCCTGTAGATAATGGTGCTGTTAATTACACATCATACACACAAGGTGGTTATGAGAAGACATTTATTAAGCAAGAGCATTACTTTATTAATCAAAAGGTAGTAGCATCTAGGATTAATGAATTGAGAAATGATATTTCTAATTCACTTGTCTATAAATTGAATATGGTATCTACGAAGTCCACACTTTCTCCTGTGGTTGATTTGAGAACTAGTTCTGTTAAGACAATTACTAATAGGATAGAGAATCCTACTGGTTTAGAATCTAGGTATGGTAGACAGAATCAAGAGGTAGAACTCTATAGAGTCTTTACGTTTAAAGTTACTGGTAACACTGATGGTAGTAATACAATTCCAATTACTGTTGGACAAAGTATTGATTCCACAACTTCAGCAAAAACTTCTACTGTTGCTGGTTTAACAGGTGGTAGTGGTATTGTTCTTAAATATGATGACACTGTTAATGCTGTTACAGTTAAACTTAAGAATACAGGACAATTTAAAGCAGATGAGATTGTTAGATTTTCTACTCAATCCTTTGGTACTGGTAATTTAGCAAGTAAGACTGTTACTATTGATGCTAATGGTCCTACTGAAGAAGTTCCAACATTCACATTAAACACTATTGTTACTGCATATAATCCAGCACAAGATCCATCAGTTGATGGTGATGATTTATACACTGATAAGATTAGTGGTTCTATTGTTGAATGGGATGTTAATAGTAGAAAATTAGTTCTATTTAATAACAAGCAACCAATCTTGGATGATTTCACTGCTAAGATATCTGGTGGTGTTGCGTTTAATAGAAAGACTGATCCTAGTACACAGGGAGCAGATATCTTTAGATCTGGTGATCTAATTCAATTTACTGGACAAGCAGCAAATACTGAGGACTGGTGGGAGATTAATAAGATGTCTCTTGCACCAGGTATTGGATTTGTAGCAGAAGATTCTTCTGTTAATACAGCAGGTATTGCTAAGTATGTTACTAAAGAAATCTCTCTACCTAATCCTGGTACAGCAATTGATGTTAAGATCACTGCTAATATTAGAAACATTAGTGATATCAAAGTTCTTTACAAGTCCAAAGAAGAATCTAGTGAGATCTACTTCGATGATCTTGAGTGGAAATACTTCAATGTAGATGGTAGTCCTGACGTTGATATAGCTGCTACTGCAGAAAATGAGATATCTGGACTATTTGAGAATCAAGAGTCTTATCAAGAGATACCATTTAGTATTAATAACCTTCCTGAGTTTACTTCGTTTGCGGTTAAAGTTGTTATGAATTCAAACAATCCAGCATACGTACCCAAGATTCAGGATCTAAGAGCAGTAGCATCATTCTAATGGATATCCAAGTAGAGGGTCAGGATAGTCTTTATAGAGATTCTGATACAGGTGCTATAATTAATAAAGATAAGAAGGCATTTGAACAGGTAAGAGCAGCACGTAAATTATCTGATAGGAGAGATAGAGAAATAACTGAACTAAGAGCAGAGATAGAGGTGCTAAAATCTATGATTCGTGCTAATATGTAATTAGAATAACTTTATTATGAAACTGATTGGTCTGAGGTTGTGTGAGCACGACTCTAATATATCGTACTATGATGGTGAGACAGTACGTTACTTTAAGTCAGAGAGAGTCTATGATGTAAAACATCATGGATATAGTGACTTGCATTCTTGGAAGAAAGATTTTAAAAATATATTTGGTGATGATCCAGAAGAAGCAGATGAGATAGCAATAGTTATAGACCCTTGGGTTCATGGATTACCAACTGATAACGAGGAGTTTTTCCCTGCTATCAAATACCCTGCTGTGTCTGATAATTGTTGGAGAGTTAATCATCATTATGCTCATGCTCTCAGTACATTTACAGAGAAAGGTTTACACATAGTTATAGATGGATTTGGTGATGAGAATAATAGTTGGTCTGTATTTAGGAATGGTGAGGTAGTTGATAGAGGTTACTGTGATCAACATGGATCTATTGGATGTGAGATGATCAAAGCTGGTAAACTTCTTAATATTAAAGCAGGTTGTGATTTAGATATTGCTGGTAAATTGATGGGATTGCAATCATATGGTTCTTATATGGATGAGTATGCTAAGATTTTACCAGAATCTATGCATAGTATTAGAAGGATATTTGAAGAGAGTAGATATAAAGCATTTGAGAGAAGTATGTTTGGTGTTATTGGTATGACCAAATTGAATTGGATTAGGACTGTACATGAGCATATTGGTAATGTATTATTAGACTTTTTTGATGAGTACATATACCATGATAGTGATGTTGTATCATATACAGGCGGTGTAGCTCAAAACGTGATATGGAATACAAAACTAAAGGAAAAATATAGAAACTTGAGGATTCCAGCACATTGTGCTGATGAAGGACTATCACTTGGTGCTTTAGAGTTCTTAAGAAGAAAGAATAATCAAGAGTTTTCAGTACAATACCATCAACAGGATATTGCCCCAGAGACAAAACCATCTGATATGACAATTGCTAAAGTGTCACAAGCATTGAAAGAAGGTAAGATTATTGGATGGTATCAAGGGCATGGAGAAATAGGACCAAGGGCATTGGGAAATAGATCTATTCTTATGAATCCATATATTGATGATGCTAAGAAAAAAATCAACTTCATTAAAAAGAGAGAAGGATACAGACCATTTGGTGCATCCATACTAGAAGGGTATCAGAAGCAGATATTTAATACGGATATCCAGAATCCTCACATGCTTTATGTTGGGAAAACTGCTGCTCCAGGATTAGAATCAATCACTCATGTCGATGGTACATGTAGGTATCAAACTGTAACACAGGAGAATGAGAGTTACTATAAACTGTTGCAAGTACTGGAGTTTCCTATATTACTCAACACTAGTATGAATCTTGCTGGTAAGCCAATCATGAGTAAACCAGAAAATTTCCCTAAAGGTTTGGACATGGTAGTTGTCGGAAATGACATAACTGTGCTATAATAAATACGTAAGATCGATCATTACACACATGACAATGGAACCAGCGACACTCAAAGAAGAATTTGAGAAGCAACTGACTGATGCTAACGCTAAAATTTCAAGGGCAGAAGCAGAACTTATCCGATTGAGAGAGTACCGTACAAAACTAGAAGGTGGTCTAGAAACAATTGGATTGATTACTGGAGAAGCACCTGCTCCAGAGGGAACTCCACCACCTACAGAAGGTGAAGATGTTCCACCACCAGTACCTCCAGTTGTAGAAGGTTAAAATAATAAACTCACCCCTTGCTAAATAGTGAGGGGTTCTTTATATGTCAGATGGCCGCTATACCAATAAATCTAATTTGTGAGAAAGGAACCGATTTTGCAGCGACCTTTAATATTCAGAATGAAGCAAATACAACCCCATTAAATCTAACTGGTTATACTGCTGTAGCAAAAATCAAAAAGAGTTATACTTCTACTACATCGACAGATTTTGTAGTTGATTTTCCAGATAGATATAATGGACAGTTGAAAGTTAGTTTAGACAATACTGCTACGTCAGGTCTAACTGCTAGAAGATATGTTTATGACATTCTCCTGACTGCACCTTCGGGTACTAAGTCAAGAGTTATTGAAGGAATACTTGAAGTAACACCTGGAGTTTCCTGATGCCTACCTATAACGTATCAGTACAGAACCAGAACTATAGTGTAGTTTCTGAAGCTCAGAAAAGATACGCTGTAGGTGTTAACTATGATATTCCAGCGAAGTATCTACAGAACAATAATGTTGTTTTAGATACTATAAACACTGGGTTTAATGGAGTAGCAACTACATTTAACTTAACTCAAGATGGAGTCGCCTATACTCCTACTAATGATGCACAACTGATTGTATCAATTAATGGTCAGATACAACATCCAGGTATAGATTACTCAGTTTCTGGTGATCAAATTACCTTTGCTACTGCACCTGACCTTGGTGATCCTGCATTTATTGTCGCTACTTCGACAACTGCAGATCTTACCAGAACAATTAATTTCGTTTATGGTAGTGGTTCTGTTGATATGAACAACGGACCTAAAGGCGAATTGGCAATTGATGTTACTGGAAAGCTCCAGTCATGGACACTAACTACTGATGTAGTAGGTATCATCACACTTGACGTACAGAAATGTACGTTTAATGATTACCCAAACTTCCAAACTATTTGTGGAAGTGATAAACCACAAATTAGTGGTAACCTTAAAAACTCTAGTGATAATCTATCCGCATGGGATGTTGATATCATTGCTGGAGAGATGCTAAGGTTTAGGGTGGATCAGGTGAATCAGATCCGTAGATTCATGTTATCACTGAAACTCTTCCTGTGATAAATAAGATCGGGAGATTTATTTTATAAATAAACTTAAGCAAGCAACACACAACGAT
>CEPK01001621.1_pt1 | contig 11215 bp, 9 predicted proteins | sample 356231 | NCBI WGS metagenome assembly CEPK01 (sample SAMEA2620259, study PRJEB7988) | marine metagenome | biome: marine biome (ENVO:00000447); feature: deep chlorophyll maximum layer (ENVO:xxxxxxxx); material: "saline water (ENVO:00002010), including plankton (ENVO:xxxxxxxx)" | depth 80 m
GGGTATTTTTTTGTCTGTAGGGTCGATATAGGTATTAATACCTAGTACTGACTACCTGATTGAGTTGATGATGAATCGGTAGTACCTACTGTAACTCCACTAGAGTTAGTACCAGTATTTGTAGTATCTACTGTTCTGACCTGTGCACCAGATTCTGTAGTTTCGACAGTAACAGTTCTATTGACCAATTCCTGTGAGGACGCAAATTCGATAGTTGGTACTGCACCGTAACGAGTAGTATATGTCTCTTTTTGTGTATTAAAGATTTCCTCTACTGCGTTCCATGTCATCTTAACGTCATCAGATCCAACTTCTTCATTTGGAGCATATTTGACTAATCGGTGATATTCTGATCTAAAGTCATTTACGAAAGTTGGCTTTAATAACCAAATCTGCGATTTTTTGTCATTTTCGCTTTTTTCGTATTCATAGTTAGAAACAGGATATGTCATATTTGCGACAATACTGCCATCTGACCTATAATAGCGAAATTCGGAATTTACCTCTAATCCTGCTTTTAGGACGATTTCGCCTTTATCGTTTTTTACCTCATTTGTCTCATAATGGTGAACATCGTCTGCACTGCCATATTTCTTCATAATATATGCATACAGTTCATGCTCGGACATTGGCCATTCTTTATAACAGTTGGTTATATTGTTGCATAGCATGATAATCCAATCAAACTGAGAATTACCATATACCTCTTGAGCAACTTGGTAGGGTTTTACGTCATTACCAATGGTATATTGCTGAAAACCTAAAACCGTGCTTTGTATGTCATCTACAAGTTTAATTCTTCTGAAGATGTTTCTAGCAACGACCCATGGTTCGACATTATTGGATCTTTGACTTTTTATCCTAATTTTTACCTTAGGTAGGTGTCTGAAGTATGCCATTATTTGTTTGTATCCTCCTTCTCACCTTCTTTAAGTGCCTCTAACCCTAATAAAGAATCTTCACCTACATCCAACTGCTTATCACCAGTTTTTGTTCCAGTACCATCCCAAGTGTCTGAGTAACCACTTCCACCTCTAAGTAGATTTCTTGTAATGAATGCAGTTTCATCAAAACTGAGATTTAACTTATAAGCAGCAGGACCATGATCTATCTTTTGTTCCTCAGCTTTAGAACTCATATCTCTAAGACTTGTATGAGATCCACCAGGAGTTAAGTTAACATCCATAGCAGTAAGAACCATTTTCACAGGGAATTGCATAATATATGATAAACCTGCAGGTTCTTTTAGTTTCTCCGTTCCACCATCGATTGATCCAGTTTCGGGTGGATGATATCTAACCATAGACACTTTAAAGAACCTAGGAATAGTTAGATATTGATTACTAGCACCATCCATACCTGGTAGCATGGAATCTCTTAGTATTGTGATAATACTTCTAATTTGATCTACTTCAGCACCGTTTCTTGGTACTAAGTCAAAATCAAAGCTATGACTACGATAGTTAGTACCTTCGAATACTGTCTCTTCGTATGGGTTAAAAACTCTTTGTTTAGTTAATGCTAAAAGTTGATCTCTATTAATATTACCGTCAGAACCTAATGCTTGGTTAGCCATACCGAAAGCACTTGCTATTGAGTTAAAGACTAACTGACCTGCTCCTGTTTGTGCTCCTGACTGTAGTGCTGTAGTTACTTTCTCCAAGTCACCGCCACTTGCTGCTGCATCCATTCCTGCTTGTAATGCACCACCAAACGGTCCTAAGGTTGCCTTATTATATCTTACTTGATAGTTCTCATTGAGAGAATGTGGCATATGTAGATAAATAGAACCATATATACCTGCTTCTGAGGCGGTTCCACCACCAAAAGTACCATATTGATCACCAGTACTACCTACCCATGTATATGGACTGGTCGTTTCTGGATCATAAATGGTTAATTTGAGATAATCAATACTCTTTGCTGGCCACCTACGCCCCTCTCCAATATCTTGATCGGTACTGTTAGGAGCCCTGGATGGAACCAATGGGTACATATATCTTTTATTACTTACAGCCATGGCTTACTCAGGGAAGTTCAGACCTCAAAACTACAAAAAATATAAAGGGGATCCTACAAACATTATTTATAGGAGTTTGTGGGAAAAGAAATTTATGCTATGGTGTGATAAGAATGAAAACATTTTGGAGTGGGGCAGTGAAGAAATCATTATTCCTTACAGGAGTCCTGTGGATAACCGTTTCCATCGGTATTTCCCAGATTTTTATGTTAAGGCAAAGACCAGAAACGGAACCTTATCAAAAAACATTATCGAAATTAAACCTTATGCACAGACTCAGCAACCGAAACGCAATAAGAAGGTTAAGGTGACTAGATCTTATCTTTCAGAGGTTAAGACGTTTGCAGTAAACCAAGCAAAATGGAAAGCAGCAGATGAGTACTGTAAGGATCGTAGAATGAATTTCTTGGTATTAACCGAAAACGAACTCAGGGTATGAGTATTTTTAACGACGTAAAAGATTTAGCGGGCGGTCAACCAAAGAGTAGAGATTGGTACCGTTCACAGCTACTTTATGGTTTACAGGACTATGATGGTGGTTTTAGGACTGGTGACATCATATTCTTCTCATACAGTCCACAGACACCATCACCTCCATTACCATGGTATGACAGATACCCTATGGTGCAGGTAACGGAGAGAGATACCACTAAAGGACAATTTACAGGTGGTAATCTACATTATCTACGACCAAACTTCCGAAGGTCAGTAGGTAAAATGTGGGCAACTGGTGCATATCAATATCCTATGCAGTGCTATCATAAATACTTTATGAATAGTGTATCTAATGCGAAAACTATACCTAGGGAAGAGTTTGTCAATTGGAACCCCTTACCACTCGAACAGTTTTGGATTAAAAGAGGTGGTTCTTGGATGGATATACCTAGCAGTCACATATGGAGTAGAGTTTAATGTCTGAATTAGTAAATCAGATAGTTGATGAACTAGATTATAATCCTAATTATTTCGAGACTTTTAGGGAAGCTATTGCTATGGGTCATTTAGAACCCGCACGCAATAACCTCTATGAGTTTAGAATGAACATACCTGTGTGTATGGCACCTGACCAAGTAGGTATTCCTAATCAAGCATGGTTAAAAGCAGATTCAGGTGGTAATAATATTAGAAAAAATATGAATCTGTTTGCACAGAATATAACAATCCCATCTAGAAATGTAACAACTTCAGAAGTACATGTACATGGAATGAACCGTAGTTATGCTAGTGGACAGTCACCAACAGATTTAGAAGTAAGTTTTATAGTAACAAAGGATAACCAACATAGAGCATTTTTTGAGCAATGGATGCACAATTGTGCTTCTGATGCAGATAATACTGTAGGTTTCTATGACCAGTATGTGTGTGATGTAGATATAGTAAAGTGGGAAAGTGGATCTAACTCTTGGTTGACTAAGATAGAAAAAGAAGGTGCCACAGAAAGAATGTTTAAGTTTAGAATGAACCAAGCGACTGCAGTTTATAGGTGTTTTGGTGTATTTCCAAAGAATATTGGAACTCTCACATTAAATAATGAGGCTAGATCTATTATGGAACTCACTGTAAGTTTCCAGATGGAGAGATATAGATTTGACACTATCAACGTTGATGGTCTTAAATCTTCTACACCTAAAAGAGAGTATACTGCTGCTGATCTACCTAATCCTGGAGGATTCCAACGATATGGTGTCTAAATAAAAATATCGTAATAGATTAAATTATGCCTTTACCCAAACTTGCAGTGCCTGACTATGACTGCGTACTACCTGTTAGTGGTACAAAAGTCAGTTATAGACCGTTTCTTGTGAAAGAGGAGAAATTGCTTTACATTGCAATGGAAACCCAAGATGAGAAAGAAATGGCAAAAGCAGTTAAGAATATTCTTAAAGCATGTACAGACTTAAAGAATATTGATAAACTGCCTACTTTCGAAATTGAGTACTTATTTTTGAGAATCCGTGCTAAAGCAGTCGGAGAGAAGAGTGAATTTAAAGTAACTTGCCCTGATGATAATAAGACTCAAGTTGATATAGAAGTTAATCTTGAGGAAGTAGAAGTAACAGTACCTAAGGATCATAAGAGGATTCTTACTATAGATGATGATATTAAGATTGAGATGACATATCCATCTCTTAATGCGTTTATTGACCGTAATATGAAGAACGATCCTACCATGGAGGACGTATTTGACTTATCTGCATCATGTATTGATAAAGTATATCAAGGTGATGAGATTTATGATTCCTTTACTAAGCAGGAAGCAATTGATTTCATCGGTGACATGAACCAAGATCAGTTTGGTAAAATCCAAGAGTTCTTTGAGACTATGCCTAAACTAGAGCATACTGTCAAGATCTTTAATCCTAAGACTAAGAAAAAGAGTGATATGAAACTGGAGGGACTAGCAAGTTTTTTCGGGTAGCGTTAATGCATGACAGTCTTGAGAATATGTACAAGACTAACTTCGCATTAATGCAGCATCACAAATATAGTCTTACTGAATTGGAAAATATGATGCCATGGGAGAGGGAAATTTACGTCAGTCTCCTCATCGCTCATATTAATGAGCTCGAGAAAGCTAGAAACTCGGCTAAAAACCAAAATAGAGTAAGTCTCTAATGACAGCAGTAGTAAGAAAATTTATCAAGATCAATCCCGTAAGAGCAACAGAACCCTACGGGAAACAGATTAGAGCTCAGACTATTGCTTACAATAGATTAGGTGGGACACTGACTGGTATTGGTCAGAACCTAGCTAATATAACCAATATGATGGAATTCCAGAATGAATTCCTCACTGAATCATTTCTAAAGAAGAAGAAGGAAGATAAGGAAGAAGTTGATAAGCAACTGGACGAAAGATTAGAAATAGCGGAAGATACAGAGAGAGAAGAAGATTTTAAAGAAGATCAGCTAGCTGAGGAAGCTCAGGAAGTTGATGAAGATGAAGAGAATAAAGAGGGTTTAGAGGAAGCAAAGAAAGCTCCCAAGAAGAAATTCTCTTGGATGGAGGCGTTTTTAAAACCATTCGCACCTCTATTTGGATTTTTAAAGGCTACGGTAGGGACATTTATAAAGTATAAGTTCCTTAAGTGGGTCGGAGATCCGAAGAACCAAAAGACTATGAAGGTCTTCTTCAGCTTCATGAAGTCCTTATTTAAGATGGTCTTTGGACTGGTCAAATTTGGTTCGAACCAGATAATGACTGGTATTGGTAATGTATTTGGTAATAAAGATCCAGGTCAATCTAATTTAGATAAAGCATTCGAAGGAATGTTTGGTATCCTCAGGATTATTGGGGGTATGGCAAGTTTCTGGTTAGCATCTAGGATGTTGATGCCATGGAAACTATTAAGTGATATTAATGCAATGAGAACCATTGGTGTTGCACTGACTGCAGGTGAGTCAGCAGGTGGTGGTCCTGGTATGGGTAATAGAAGAAATCCAAATAAACCAAAGGGTAGAAATTATAAGAGTTTAGCAGATCGTCTTCGCAGTACTCGTAGGAAACTACAGATTGCGACGGAGAAGTTTAAAAGAGGATTAGGTAATAAAATAAATCAAGCTAAGAACCTTGGTAAGAATATTTGGAAGACTGGTAAAAACCTCTTCCAGAAAGGTATGAAACTCTTCCAGAGTAAACCTGGTACTGGTGGTGGTTGGTTTAAAGGTCTTAGAGGTAACATTGCTAATATGTGGAAGAATGTCTCTGGTAAAGCGGGAGACGCATGGAATTTTATAGGTAAACAAGGTAAGAAGTTCTTAACTTGGGCTGATGACTTTGGTAAGCAAATGCTGAAAAATGTTGATGATGTTATTGGTGGTATACAAGCTAAAGCTGGTGCTTGGGCTAAGAAGATTGGTGATATTGTAGAACTTGCTAAGAACCCTGCAAAATTAGTAGAGAAGGTCAAGGCTCTACTTAATCCCAAGATGGATAAACTGCTTAAGCAGAATAAAACTATGGCAAAGCTCCTAGAACTTGGCAAGGATCCAAAGAAGATCAAGGATGCCATCGAAGGTATGATGAAAGGGGCAAAGACGAATAAGAATCTATTAAAACTTCAGAAGGGATTAACCAACGCCAAAGCAATGAAGATTGGTGGTCTTGATGCAATCATTGCTGCCATCTTGGGAGTCATTAATTATACAATGTTAGGTGAATCTCCTATCAATGCTCTTGTAAATGCATTATCTGGACTTGTGGGTTATACTGCAGGTTTTGCGATTGGTGCTCCGTTTGGTGGTGCACCAGGTTTCATTACTGGTATGGCAGGTGCTTGGGTTGGTGAACAGATAGGTAAGGTAATATTATCTGGTTTAGCTAAGACAGGGTTAGACAAAGTAACAGATCCTATAATGGGTGATAGACCGCTTGTAAGAGATCCTTTCGGTGGTGATTCTGGAGGAGAGGGAGAGGGAGATGGAGAGAAATCCGATTTAGAATTACAACTTGAGCGAGAGGATGCTGAGGACAGAGAGCTTATGTTGCATCCTTATGATAGGAGGAATGTAGATGTTTCAGCATTTGGTGGTGAAGAAGGTAAACTCTATACTCTTAGAGAACTCCTTACGATGGAACAGGAGGGTGTTGATTTTGCGATAGCGTATCTCGAAGCGAGAAGGGGTGCCCTTAAGGATATGAAAGAATCTGGTATGGGCAGTGAAGGTTCATACACTTGGTCATCTAGAACAGAGATGACCAATGAAAAGGGTGAAACGATAGTTGTAACGGATTCTTATGATTCTAAGAAAATGATCGGTGGTCTTGTTCCTTTTGTTAAGGATATTAAGACCTTTAAAGATAACAAGATCATGAATTGGATGAAAGAAGAGGGTGGAGAATTCATTAGAAATGCATTCGAGACTGGAAAAGAAGGTCTAAAACAGTTAGTTACTGGTGACATGGAAGGTCTTAGGGAAACTACTTCCAATGTATCCGAAAAACTTGGTGGATTTGCAATAAATATAAAGGAGATTGTCGCATCTAAATTAGAGAAGGTTAACAAACCTACTACAGTTAAGAAGACTAATACTAATACACAAATAATTGTTGCTAGACAGCAAGTACTTGTGAATAAAGGTATTACTAAAGCACCTCGTAAGGTAGTTTATGCATCTACCCCAACTATGGTTAACCGTCAGATGAGAGTATAGTATGGCAAAAGCACCAAAAGCACGATTATATAAGATGATAACTCCACCAACGGTGAAGGGTGGAATTACTGTGAAAGTTGGTGGTAAGACAGTTGCTGGTCCTATGGATGGTATGACCACCATGATAAAGGCAACTAATAGTATAGGTGCCACTACTAATAGCATTGCTATCATTGTACAGAAGATGAATGAATCTTTTGCTACACAGATGAAGATGCAAATACAGCAACAACAAGAATTAGCAGATGCAAGAGAAGAAGGAGTACAAAGATTAATAGATCAGAGAAGGGAAGAGCAAGACGATATAAACAGAAAAAAAGATAAACAAGATGATTTAGATGCAGAGAATAAGCAGGAGGGTCAAGGAACATCACTTTCGTATAAAGCAGGTGCCATGGTTGGTGCTGTTTCTAATGCATTTGGTTTCTTCGAAGGTATTGCAAGGTTCTTAGGAAATGTCTTTAAAACAATTGTTAGTTATGCAATACTGAAATGGATTGCTAATCCTGAGAACACCAAGAAAGTCAAGAAGATGATAGAGGGTGTTGCTAATATTGGTAAGTTCTTACTTAAAGTTGCAGGTTGGATAGTCAACATGGGACTGGGTGGACTGGGTGATTTCATGGAAAACCCCTTGAGTTTTAAAGGTATATTTGGTATAGTAAAATTCATAACTGCATTGGGTTTATTCTTCGCACCTGCAAAGATGGCGAAGTTGGGACTGAAGGCAGTCATGTCTCTTTTTAAAGGTGGTAAACTCTTTACGATAATTGGAGATATGATGAAGAACCTGATGAAGGTTTTTAAAGGTATAGTAGCGTTCTGTGCTGCTAGACCTAGAGCAGCTCTCATCTTAGGAGGTGCTATACTTGCTACATGGGGTCTAAAAGCACTACTTGATAAGGATGAAGAAGCAGCAGGAGACGAATTAGAAAAGGATGACAAAGAACAAAAAAATAATGATAAAAAGAATTGGTTTGGTAAATTATTTGGTGGGAATAAAGATGACAAAAAGGAAGAAACACCAGAGAAAGGATCAGAAGAATCTTATGAGCAATGGAGACGAAATTATGATGCTTCCGATACAACTATACATGGTTTAAAAGAAGGTGATGAAGGTTTTGAGGATGCATTAAAGAAAAGTTGGATGGGGGAGCAACAGAATCAAATAGAAGGCAACTCCGCAAGAATTACTGGTAAAGAAGCAGAAGGATTAAAATTCGATGATGGAACAGAAGGAAAGCCAGAAATGGCAAAAGGTGGATGGATATCAGGTCCTCAATCTGGTTATCCCGTCAGTCTTGATGGTGGCAAATCAACTGCCTTCATTGGGCATGGAACAGAGTATGTTGCTGCTCCCAAAGCAGCAAGCGGGGGTGCTTTCGTAGTACCGTTTGATACTCCCGCAACTAGAAGAGATCCAAGTCTGACTGGTAGAAGGATGAATGAAGCAGGTAGAATGGGATTTGGACTACCTGGATTTTCTATGGGTGGACTCTTAGACTTTATTGCTAAGGGTGAAGGTGGATATAACTCCATGAACCAAGGTACTATGTTTGGTCGTATTATTGGTAGTACTCATGATGCAAAATCAAAACTTGGTAAGAACCTGACTGACATGTCTCTTGCTGAGGTTATGGGATTTCAGAGAGATAAGAAATTATTTGCTGCAGGTCGTTATCAGATCATACCTAGTACTATGAGCTGGATCGTTAATAAAATGAAGATCCCTAAGCAATCAATCTACAATACGTCATTACAGGATAAGATGGGTGAAGGTCTCATACAATATAAGAGACCATATGCTTGGAATTATATTAAAGGTAAGCACGATGATGAGCGTGGTGCGATGCTTGCACTAGCAAGAGAGTGGGCTTCTTTACCACATCCTGATACAGGTAAATCTGTTTATGGTGGTGGTAACAAGGCACTTCATAGTGTTGAGGAAGTTAGAGACGCACTTAATAAAGCAAGAGGTACTGCAGGTACTAAAACAGAGCAGGAACCAAGTAGACTACAGAAGTTATGGCAGGGAATAAAGGATAGATTCGGTAATAAAGATCAAGTTCAGGCTGACCCTAAACAGACATCAGTCAATAGTGGTAGCACTATAGATAATAATGCTGTGACAGAAGAAATCTCTACTGGTAGTGGAGACGGAAATGTTTCAGTTACTACGGGTGATGTGGCTCCAATCGAAGCTGGTAGTGGACAAAATCCAACAGATATGAAACCTGATCCACCCATATTCATTGACAATAAGTATGAACCACCAGCTAATGATTATTTCCGTACTAGATATGGAATGATGGCAGAAGCAAACACCGAACCAGTTGAGATGTTCTAATGGCGACACAAGACGCAAAAGAGTTTAGAATACATGATGCTTACGTTGTATTAAATGGCGAGAAGTTTGATATCCAACCAATGATCGCTGAGTTTCAGTGGTATGAGACTATAGATTCTCCATTTATTCGTTGTGATATTAGTATCTTGGATACCATTCAGTTTGGTGACAACTTGTTTGGTGATGAAATGGTTAAGCTATCTTTTGAGACATATGCAGGTGTCACACCTGATAATAGAAATCAAAAAGATCCCGAAAGAGAAGTTATAGACCATGACCTACAGATATACAAAATTGGATCAGTGGTTAAAAGTGAAAGAAAGAAAGCATATATCCTACACTGTGCATCACCCGAAGTATATTTAAACGAAGCTAATAGAACGTTTGGTGGGTATGGTCCTTATGCTAAGAGACCAGAGGTAGTTAAAGAAGTAATTAAGAACAAATTAAAAGGTTCTGCTAAGATCAAACATCCCAATGCATTAGAAGCACATAGTAATATTAATTTCGTATCACCTAACTGGAGACCTGTTGACTGTATTGGTTACATGACTGATAAGGTGGTTAGAAAAGAATCTAAAGGTGGTGCAGGTGGTAAGAAAGTATCACAGTCAGGATTTTTCTTCTATGAGAATAGGTTTGGGTTTAACTTTCATAGTATTGACTACCTATGTGAGCAAGAGTCTGTAGAGAAGTACACTTATAGACAGTCAAACATAGAAGGTTCCAGTCGTGGTGATAATGCTTATCGTATTGAGGATATAATATATCCAGAAAGAATGAATCATCTGGATAAGATGAGGTCAGGATTATATAAGAGTATTAGTTATGGTATTACTATTCCTGCTATCTCTGAGAGTGCAGTTCCTAATACCTCTGCTACTAGCAGTAGTATCTTTGATAGATTATATGAGGTATATAACAATACTAAAGATATTATAGGGGATGCTTTTAACCCAGATAAAGCGAAGTCTCTCAATGATACTGAGTTCCAAGACTACTTAGACCAAGGAAAATTCACAACTAATTTTTATAGTGCAGGTGGAGATCCTAAACAGTCATTTAGTATGGATGTTAATGCTAATGCTATGAACTGGAAGAATACTGCTACTCAGATTAAGACAGCAGAAAATCAATCCAAGACAGGTGGTACTAAGTTTCCTCCCGCAATTAATTTCATAGGTAAGATATTTGACATGTCATCTACTTTGGAGGTGGGATTCCCATATGATAAGTCCAAGATAGAAGCATATGAAAACGATCATCCTACTAGGATTAAGGTCAAAGTACTACCAAACTATACACATCAAACAGCAGGTCAGCCCAATAATGGAGCTGATAATGCACCACAAGACATACTTTCAGTTATGAGTTATGCGTCTGCTAGACTGTCATTACTCAACACATTAACCCTAACTATCAAGGTTCCAGGAAATACAGCACTATATGCAGGTGCAGTTATTACTACTGAAATTCCATCTTCCAAACAGACTCCAAACACTGATACTGTAGAATTGGATACCAAATATAGTGGAAAATACCTGATTAAGGGGTTAAAGCACATGTATGATGGTAAGGGTATCACTACACAACTTAATCTTTGCCGAGATTCAGTACCCACTGAGTAATTTTTGTGCTATACTGTACATAAATAGTAGTGTACTATATAAGGTACGAATTATGCATACAATAGAA
>CEPK01091685.1_pt1 | contig 11202 bp, 17 predicted proteins | sample 356231 | NCBI WGS metagenome assembly CEPK01 (sample SAMEA2620259, study PRJEB7988) | marine metagenome | biome: marine biome (ENVO:00000447); feature: deep chlorophyll maximum layer (ENVO:xxxxxxxx); material: "saline water (ENVO:00002010), including plankton (ENVO:xxxxxxxx)" | depth 80 m
AGATCAACACTACTAGAGGATTAGCAGCACAGATCTTAAGGCATAGAAGTTTTACATTTCAAGAGTTCAGTCAGAGATATGCTAACACTGAACTACTAGCAACTACTATAGAACCACCAGCATTAAGAAGACAGGATAAAAAGAACAGACAAAATTCTATAGATGATCTCGATGAAAAACAGACGACGTTCCTCCAGAAGAAGATCTCTCGTTACTTCGCTGAAGGAGTGGACTTATACGATGAACTCATACGTGAGGGTATTGCGAAGGAATGTGCGAGATTTGTTCTCCCGTTAGCAACACCAACTCGTCTCTATATGACAGGTAGTGCACGTAGTTGGATGCATTACATACAGTTGAGGACTGGACACGGTACACAGAAGGAGCATATGGATGTTGCTGGTCTATGTCGTGACCATTTCATATGTAACTTCCCTATAATATCTAAGGCACTAGGATGGTGTCCAGATGCCGAACAGGATTGCGATTGCGGATATAGGAACGAATATCCCGATGGGTGGGACGATCTTCAGCCGTGCCTAAGGATAGATTAATGCCCTGTGAAGTACTTCCTTTGTTCTCGAAACCTCTGTACATATCAGAGGCAGACGAGAAGATGCCCAATATATTAGGTGGCATAGATCAGTTTACTTACAATGATTATGGTTACGAACGTAGTGGTACTAGGACTGACGATCAGGCAATAGTACACTACTTTCCTGCTTTTAAGGACTGGTTGTCTGAACACATAGCAGAGTATTGTTTCGGACTACAAGGTATAGATCCTGAAGTACATAAGGTAGAGATAACCGCATCGTGGATAAACATATATCCTAAAGGATGTAGAGCAAAACCACACGTACATAACAATGCTATGTACAGTGGTAACGTATTCTTACAGTGCTCTAGTGGCAATTTGATATTTGAAAACCCCTATAGGCATCAGTATATGGAGCCTAGTCTTAGGGATATGAACCTATATAATTCTACACAGTTCACGTTGGAGCCAAAGAATAGTGTAGTATGCATTTTCCCTGCTGATGTGGTACACTATACGGAACCTAATGAATCGGATGAGGATCGAATCACTCTTTCATTCAACCTATTCGTTAGAGGTAACCCTATCTGGCCACCACAATACAAAGGAGTGGAATCTCAGTAATGCCAAACTATGACTTTAAAAACACAGAGACTGGAGAGATCATTGAAGTTTGTATGTCTATCCACGATCTAGATAAATATAAAGAGGAGAACCCTCATATGGAAAGGTACTTTGGTAATCAAGTACCTAAGACAATGTATGGTAAACCTAAACAATCTGATGGATTTAAAGATGTGATGTCTAAAATCCAAGCAGCGCATCCAAAAGCAAACCTGAGTCGATTTACCTAAATTATGCCAGCAAGAAAGCGTAAACCTGCAAACGGAAACGGTTCCGCTAGGGTAATGAAGAGAAAGAAACCAATTAATCTTGACTATCTGAAGACTATTGAACCCTTAACCGACAATCAGGAAAGGGTTTTCAAGTCTTATGCAGAAGGTAAGCACCTAGTATTACACGGTGCTGCTGGCACAGGTAAAACATTTATCTCCTTGTTCCTTGCGATCAAGGATGTACTAGAACCAACTTCACCTTATGATAAGGTGTATATGGTACGCTCTCTAGTACCTACCAGAGAGATTGGATTCTTACCAGGTGATCACGAGGATAAGTCAAACCTATATCAGATACCATATAAGAATATGGTGAAGTATATGTTTGAGATGCCAGATGATGCATCATTTGAGATGCTCTATGATAATCTGCGTAACCAAGCAACTATATCCTTCTGGTCTACAAGTTTTATACGTGGTACGACGTTTGATAATTGTATTATAATTGTTGACGAGTTCAGCAACTTGAATTTTCACGAACTTGATAGTATAATAACCAGAGTTGGTCAGAACTGTAAGATCATCTTCTCAGGTGATCACGCACAGACTGACTTGCTCAAGATCAATGAACGCAACGGTGTCCTAGAGTTTATGCAGATTCTAAAGACAATGCCATCATTTGAGTGTATCGAATTTGGTATTGAGGATATTGTACGTTCAGGTCTGGTTAAAGAGTATTTACTCTCCAAAATCCAACTAGGAATGTAATTATGTTCAAAATGGTGGGACCACCAACCCCACTGACTGAGATGAACGCCGTCCAACGTGACGGTCTTCGTTTATATAAGGTCAGTGATGATAAATGGTATCCTAGTGTTACCACAGTGACAGGACACAGAAAAAAGGATTCTATTCTCAAGTGGAGAAAGAGAGTAGGTGAGAAGGAAGCTAATCGTATCAGCTCCCTTGCAACAAATCGTGGCAATCGTTATCATTCTATGGTAGAATGCTACTTAAAGAATGAAACAGTAGAATTTGATGATTCGCATCCTCTTAGCACTTTTCTTTTTAAATCTTCTAAGAAAGTCTTGGATCGGATCAACAATATACATCTTCTGGAAAGTCCTTTATACAGCGATTATCTTCGCGTTGCTGGTCGTGTTGACTGCATAGCAGAATACGATGGGGAACTAGCAGTCATTGATTTCAAGACTGCTACGAGAGAGAAGAAAGAATCTTGGATTGAGAACTACTTTGTTCAAGAGACTGCCTACGCTGTAATGTACTATGAAAGGTGTGGTGTTAAGGTTGATAAGATAGTAACATTGATTGCTATTGAAGACGGTGCTACACAAGTTATACAGAAGTATGACTTAGATTATTATCATACTTTACTTAAAGAGTACATCAATGAATTTATGAACCTATCTAAATGAAAGACCTCCAAGAAAAATTTATGACACAAGCAAAATTCTCTGGCTTAGTAGAGGAGGTTGTCAAGAACAGTGACGGACTAGTAAACTACATCGATGCTGTAGTGGTAGTCTGTGATGAGTATGAGATTGAGGTGGAAACCGTAAACAAATTGATCTCAAGACCATTGAAGGACAAGATTAAATATAATGCACAGCAACTTAATTTCGTGAAGAAAACATCACGAGGAGTATTACCACTATGAATCAAAGATTTTACGAATCGGATGTAGTTCGTAATGAGATGGAAGAGATGCAGAATTTATACCAAGAGTTGTATGAAATCTCAATGCGTTTTCCTAAAATGAAGAAGGAAGATAAGAGAGAGCATATTGAGAAGACAATGGAACTCATTGCTAAACAGAAGGTATTCTATGCTAGAATATCACTGTTGGCATTGGAGGATCCTGAAGCACGAGAAATCAAGACCAGACTTGATGAAATGACCAAAATTTACAGTCAGGGAAAGGACATTAACAATGTCCTGACTGATATGGAACTCAAGCTTAAAGAATGGAAACAGCAGCTTGACAATGTATAAATAGTACGTTACCCTTATTGGGTAGTAAAAACACACAAAACACTACAAGGACTAATTATGTCATTCGCAACACTTAAAAAATCCTCAGGCAAGTTTCAAAATCTTACTAAAGAGATAGAGAAACTCAATAGCTCTGGTAAGCAAACCGACGAGAGACTATGGAAACCAGGGGTTGACAAATCTGGTAACGGATTTGCCATTATAAGGTTTCTTCCTCAAGAAAACGCAGACGATCTACCTTGGGCACAAGTTTGGAGTCACGCATTCCAAGGACCAGGAGGTTGGTTGATCGAAAACTGTCCAACTACTAAGGGTGAAAAATGCCCTGTATGTGCTCACAATAGTACATTGTGGAACAGTGGTAGAGAACAGGACAAGGATGTAGCACGTAAGCAAAAGCGTAAGCTTTCATACTACGCTAACATCTATGTCGTTAAGGATCCATTAAATCCTGAGAATGAGGGACAAGTATTTTTATACAAGTTTGGCAAACGTATATTTGACAAGTTATCTGCACGTATGCAGCCTGATGAGAACGATTATGATCCACAACCAGCGATAAACCCATTTGACCTATGGTCAGGTGCTGATTTTAAACTTAAAATCAAACAGGTAGCAGGTTACTGGAATTATGATGATTCTACATTTGCTTCCCCTGGTACTCTAGGTGGGTTCGATGACGAAGCTCTTGAGGAGATCTTTAACAAGACTCATTCACTCAAGGAGTTCACCGATGATTCGAACTTCAAAACTTATGAGGAGCTCGATGGTCGCCTTAAGGCGGTTCTGGGCAGAGCTGTCAGACCAAAAACATTCGACGCAGAAACCGAGGAGAACGAAGGAGCAATTAATGCCCTTAGATCCGATCCTACTCCTGCAAAGGAGAGTTGGACAGAAGACGTTGAAAGTTTCGCAGAGAAGAAAGTTGCAGTATCTGCAACATCTGAAGACGAAGCCTTGAGCTACTTTCAGAAATTAGCTGAAGAGGACTAATGTTACACGAACTCTTTCCAGTTCCCGTATGGGAGGAGAATATTGGGGTGCCAGACGGCACCCTTTCGTTTGTCGATGAAATTGTCAAGTATGAACGTATGGGTGCTTATGGTAACACCAAGAGCATATCCTGTAATAAGCAAATATTGAAGGAAGTCCCAGAACTCGAAAATCACGTTTTTGAGGGAGTTTCCCGATATTTAAGAAACCACCTTTTAGTCGCACCTAACGTAACTATCGAAATTGTGCGATCTTGGGTGGTTTTGCATTATAAAGGGGATTACTCAGATTTTCATACTCACACGAATGCTGTCTGGAGTGGAATATACTATATACAGACAGAACCGAACAGTGGAGATCTATTATTCGACAAAACTGGATTATATCAAAACTGTTTTTTACAGGTTTTAGAACCTGATACACTAGGATACATAAATGCCACGGCAAAGCATCATAGGTTCCAACCTAAACCAGGAGACCTATTTGTGTTTCCATCTCAGTTGATGCATAAGGCAGAACCCAACCAGTCCACAAACTGTCGCTATTGCATAGCCTTTGATGTGTTCATACGTGGTACAATAGGTACAAGACACGGAAATGAGGTTACACTATGAAATTTCTCCCATTGTTGGCGATCCCTTTCCTAGCAGCACCTGTTCACGCAGGTCATCGTACAACCTACTGGACTAAACCAACATTGGACGGAGCAGAAGTTACTCCATCTCATTGTGTTAAAGATCCTCAATTTGGTTGGAACTGCTGGTATAAAAGGGTAGAAAAACGCAGAAGACATCGCCACCACCACCATCATTGGGGTGAGACGCATTATTTACCTTGGTATAATACTACACCAGTATTCCGACCAAACAAGTGGAATCATCACGGAGTACCTTGCTACATCTATAAAGATGATAATTGGTGTTTCTAGTAACCGCTTGAGGTTTCTGCTGTGGTGGTTGTTTCTACTGCTGTTCCTGCAGACGCAGAACCTTTACTTACAAGTGCCGTGCTAGAACCACTACCAGATGCTGACCCAGTTGAAGCAGTGCTTTGACTGGGTTTGTTGTATTTGGGTAATCCTATAAACTCTTCTGCAAGAGATCCTTGTGTCTTCTTATATCCTTTCTCATCAACCTCTGCATTAGGAAGATACATTGCTAGTTTCTTGAACTCAGCGATGAAATCAGTCAAATATTGTGGGCGAAGCAGGTATATATTTCTCTTTACTTCATTAATCTTTGATTCATATGCATAGTATGATACAGGTATGCGACTTGATGCTGCAGGTACGATACTACCATCAGGTTTGATATATTGGAAGTCTTCAGATACCTGATACCCAGATTTTAGAAGAATACTACCATCAGTATGTACGTATTCTAATGTCTCATAGTGTCTAACACCTTCCACTGAACCATACTTATCTTCAACGTACTTATAGAGATCCTCACGGTTCATTGGCCAGTCTTCATTAATATTGATTATATTATTGACAAGCAATATAACCCAATCTAGACCAGAGTCTTTATAGAACTTGTATGCTATCTGATCAGGTCTTTCATTTTCACCTATTTCATACTGTTGAAACCCTAAAAGAGCACCTTGTAGTTCGTCACGGATTTTAATTCTTCTGAATATATTAACCGCAAGTTGATAAGGTTGAAAACCATCAATTCTAGTCTTATTGCGGACATATACCTTGGGTAGATACTTAAAGTATGCCATACTATCTTATTTCGTTTTTGGTGAGGAATGCAGTTTCATCGAAGTTTAAATTCAAGTTAAATGCAGCAGGACCATAATCCGTAGCACTATCATATTCATCTTTCAATGAGTTGTAAGGACCATCTGGAGTTAGATCCATACTAAGGTTAGTTAGTACACATTTCACAGGGAATTGCATAATTCTTGCTAATCTAGCAGGTTGCCCTGCCATTAGATCCAGATCACCATCTTCATTAACTTTACCTTCTACCCTTGCAATACTTAGTCTGAAATAGTCAGGTATGGTAAGGAAACGGTTGCTACCACCACCAGACTGACTACCTAGTATATTTGCAGCAGTATCATTGATCGCTGGTTCTGCTCCAGGATTTGCACTTGCTGCTGGATCATCACCCCATTGTAATTCTTCAGGAGTACCATCATTTGTTCCAGGTAACATCGCTTTACGAAGAATATGTACTATTCTGTAGAGTTCTGCTGCTTCCTGTCTATTCTTCGGAGCACACTTAAAGTTAAAGTTGTGTGATCTATAGGATGTACCTCTAAATGTTGTTTCTTGATATGGGTTGAAAATCTTTTTAGTTGTTAGTGCAGCGATTGAGTTAGCATCTAATCCATCTGCTTGTAGTCCTAGACCACTATTTACTGTACCTATAGCAGATCCTACAGCATTCATTATAAACTCTGGTTTTGCAGCACCAGCAGTTTGCTGTAATTGTTGTACTAAGTTCCCTTGTAAGTTACCTTTATCAGCAGCACTTGTACCCATCCCTTGCTTCACCATATTCATTACACCTAGTCCTGCAGCACCTAGAGTAGTTCTAGCATACTCAGCACCATATTCTTCTTTTAATCCTTGAGGTAAATATAAATAAATAGTTTTATAAAGAGCACCTTCATTACTACCACCTCCACCTATGTGCTTGTAGGGATTACCCCTATCCGAACTATATACTTTTATCACCAAATAATCGACTACCTTGGTACCAAAAGAATCCGCATCACGGATTGACGCACTGATTTGATCATTACCAGGTACTTGGGTTGGAATCGATCTTGGATATACTAATGGAGCATCTGACATATGCCGAAAAAGAAATCTTATTACTCAGGAAGATTCAGACCTAGTAACCCAGGCAAGTATAAAGGTGATCCTACAAACATTATTTATAGATCTTCTTGGGAGAAGAAAGTAATGATTTGGTGTGACGTTAATTCTAACGTTCTAAAGTGGTCTTCTGAGGAGATAATTATACCTTATAGATCACCTATTGATGGTAAAGTTCATAGATATTTCCCAGATTTCTATGTTAAAGGTAGATTAAAAGGTAGTGGTGTAAAAGAGTATATTATTGAGGTTAAACCTGCTGCTCAGTGCAAAAGACCTAAACCTACTACTAAAGTGACTAAAAGATATATTAATGAGGTTAAGACTTATAGTGTTAATCAGGCAAAGTGGAAAGCAGCAAGATCCTATGGTAAGGATCGTAAGCAGGAATTTGTAGTATTAACGGAGAAGGATTTAGGGCTATGAGCCTATTTGAGGACATTAAAGACCTATCAGGAGGTAAATCTAATTCACCATCTTGGTGGAGAAGTCAATTCCAGTATGGATTGGAAGGATTGACACCATCTGCTGAGCCTGGCACTGTTGGAAGGATGCTTTTCTTTACATATAGAGCAGAATATGCTGAAAAGTATAGGTTTTGGGATGTATATCCTTTAGTTTATGTCCTAGGAGAAGACTCTACTCACTTCTGGGGTGGTAACTTACATTATGTTGAACCAGAGTATAGAACAATCGTTGGAAGTGACCTTGCTTCTGGTAATAGTATCGTACCCAACGAAACCTTGCATAAATACTTGAGAAAGAATGTTTTATCCGCTACTTATGACGTACCCAGTACTGAGTGGCCTGATGTGGGGTTGATCCCCTGTGAACAGTTTGTTACTACTATTAATGGTAGGAATATTCCAATTCCATCGAAACACGTTTACTAATGGGAATTTCGTTTACAAGATTTAAAGACACCGTTGCGACAGGAGCGTTTGAGCCAGCACGCTCAAATATGTTTACGGTGATGATCTCTATCCCACCGTTCTTAGTCTATGATTTACAAGAATTTGGAGGTGCCGATTCTTATTATACTGCTATAGACTTTTTTGCTGATCAGGTTACTGTACCATCAAGAAATATGATGTCAGGTGAAGTAACGAACTTTGGATCGATGAGAAGATATGCTACACAACAGACACCCACAGATTTAAATATACAGTTTATAATAACTAAGAACCAATGGCATAGAAACTTCTTTGAGAAGTGGATGAATGGTATTAGTAGGGATACTGAGAACAGAAGTATGTTCTATGATAAGTATACGTCAGATATTCTTATTAATAAGTATGAACCTGGATCTAACCTTGTAACAAGATTTGTTGATGGTAATAAGAGAGTAGGACAGATAAGAGATAATAAGATAACAGCACAGTGGAGAGCTGTTGGTTGCTTCCCATATAATGTTAGTACAGTACAGATGACTAACGAAGCAACATCACTAATGAAATTGGATGTACAGTTCTACCTAGAGAGATTCCGTCTTGGTACTACTATTAAGAATACTGCTGACTGGACAACTGATGAAGTAACTATCAGAAGTGCACGTAGTGTTGTTAATCGTAGAAACAATAATGATGAGCTTACTACATTAGATAGAGTTATTGATGCAGCAACTGATGTGGGTAATGTTATAGGTAATATAAAACGTTATGGTGACACTATAAGCAGATTGTTTTAGTGCCTAGATAGTATGTGTAATATGATTTCGTTATGGTTCGTGAAAAGATTGCTGATTTGATCAGGAATGCAGCTCTATCATTTGATGGAGTTGAACCTTTGGAATGCGACTGTGAGTATATTGATTTTGAAGCAGGATGGATTAAAAATGAAATGTGGAAAGCACCAGGTTTCAGGAAGATTCATCTAGAAACTTCAGAAGTTAAAGGACTCGATGTATTGCATTGTGTCTTCTTTCCTGACTATAACTATAATATACCTATCTTCGGGTGTGATATTGTCGCTACTAAGACGGTAATAACTGCTGCTATTGTAGATATTTCTCCTGTTAGAGGGAGTGAAAAGATCTATGATACCATAGCACCTATTAGTAACTCGTATATTTTCAAAGAAAAAAGAGTTTTACCTTTATGGGGTGATGAGATATTCTCACCTCATTTTAAATTTGTTAGAATACGAGATGAGGAAGAGGTAGGTGAATATATAAGGATACTGGAGGGTTACTTAAACACATTATGTGATTGGGTCAAATCTATTGAGAAAGAAGATAACTATGTTGATGCTATGCTGAGAATGGATGATCAAGTATGGTACTCTACTCAGCAGAGAAAAAACAAAAAGACCATAGCAGCATTGTCGAGTTGGTTCGACAAGGAGTGGGCAATTGATTATATACACAATATCCTATTTGACCTACCAAAATGAATCCAATCTTTGACATATTATTTTCTATAACCTGGGTAGTGCTTCTAGTAGGTGCTATCAGAACTATGTCACAAGGATGGAATATGGAACCCCCTAAACCTAGCAAGAAACCTTTCAATGAACACCCTGAAATGGAAGAAGTAAAAGAGGGTGATGAATTGTTAGTTGTAAATTTTGGTGACCCATTACACAAATCATTATCAGACCGTGTGGATGAATTAAATGATCCCTGGGATGATGAAGACGATGAGGATGATGGTGGAGACATCGTTGCCCTGCGTCGCTAAATAATTATACTGAGTTGAATTACTATGCCATTACCTACCCTGGTTGTACCAGAATATGAGTGCAACCTGCCAAGTGGAAAGAAAGTGACCTATAGACCCTTTTTGGTTCGTGAGGAAAAGTTACTATACGTAGCGATGGAATCACAAGATCAAAAGGAAATGGTTAAAGCAGTTAAAGAAATCATCAAGAACTGTACTAGCGTAAAGAATGTGGGTACTTTATCTACATTTGATATCGAATTACTTTTCCTTCGTATTCGTGCTAAGTCAGTCGGTGAGATTAGTGAGTTTAAACTTACTTGTCCTGATGATGGTAAGACACAAGTTGATGTTGAAGTTAACTTAGAAGAGGTGGATGTTGTTATTCCTCCAGATCATTCTAAGAAGATCAGGATCACAGATGATGTCACTCTTGTTATGAAATATCCTTCTATTGACACTTTCGTAAAGAATAACCTATCTGAGAATCCTAATATAGATGATGTATTTGACCTTGCTGCTGATTGTGTAGATCAGATTGCAACTGGTGAGGATGTTGAAGATGCAAAGAACTATAAGAAGGCAGAATTAGTCTCGTTCTTTGAAGGTATGAACTCTCAGCAGTTCGCAAAGGTACAAGGTTTCTTTGAAACTATGCCTAAGTTAGAACATACTATAGAGGTCTTTAACCCTAAAACTGAGGTTAAGAGTGAGATTAAATTGGAGGGTATGGCGGCTTTTTTCGAATAGCCCTAGCCCACGATTCTCTAATGAATCTGTTTGAAGTGAATTTTGCGATGATGCAATATCACAACTATAGTTTGACAGAGCTAGAGAATATGATTCCGTGGGAAAGGGATGTTTACGTGAATATGCTCATTCGTTATCTGAAGCAAGAAGAAGCCAAACAACAGGCAGCTAATCGTACTTCGATTTAATGGCACCACAAGCAAAAAAAGTTAAAATAAGATCCTTCCTTGCTGTAAAAGATAAGGGTGGTACTGCTGGTGCTGGAAATGATCCTATTAAGTCAATGACATTGGCTTTTAATAGGATGGGTAATACGGTAGAGGATATTGGTAGGATAATAACTGATACTTTAGAAGCAAAGGCACAGGCTGCAAGAGATGCAGCAGAAGCAAGTAGATTACAATTAGTCAAGAAACAAGAGAATGAATACGAACAGAAGTTACTTGCTGATCCTAAGGATGTTAAGGATGGTGTAGAGAAGAATAAACCAAAGGTAGACAAAGGTAAATGGTCTTGGCTACAGAAGTTATTAATGCCATTTACTAGGTTAATAAAGTTTGCTGCTACTTGGTTTGTCCTAGA
>CEPK01034799.1_pt1 | contig 11159 bp, 6 predicted proteins | sample 356231 | NCBI WGS metagenome assembly CEPK01 (sample SAMEA2620259, study PRJEB7988) | marine metagenome | biome: marine biome (ENVO:00000447); feature: deep chlorophyll maximum layer (ENVO:xxxxxxxx); material: "saline water (ENVO:00002010), including plankton (ENVO:xxxxxxxx)" | depth 80 m
ATTGAAGCCACACTAAGATTAATGCTACCAGTCTCCAATTCGATTTGTGATAATCTATTGTCTTGTGAGGATGTAGTTTGATGTATTGAAGATACATTGAGATTAATACTACCAGTTTCTATTTCAATTTGACTTAACCTTTGGTCTTGGGAACCAGTTGTTTGTTTTATTGCTTCAACGCTTAATTCTATACTACCAGTTGTCAGTTCAATTTGCGACAACCTATCACTCTGCGAACCTGTTGTATCGTTTATAGATGATACACTAAGGTTGATACTACCAGTTTCTAATTCAATTTGACTTAACCTTTGGTCTTGGGAACCAGTTGTTTGTTTTATTGCCTCAACGCTTAGATTTATGCTACCAGTGGTTAATTCTATCTCAGCCAATCTCTGATTCTGTGTGGTTATGGAATCGTTTAATGAACCAGTTGTTGTGTTCAATGATGCTGTGGCACTTTCAATTGCAGATACACTTAGATTTATACTACCGGTAGTCAATTCTATGTCAGCTAATCTTTGATTTTGTGTAGCTATAGAAGTATTCAATGAGCCAGTTGTTGTGTTCAATGAGGCAGTGGCACTTTCAATAGCACTAACAGATAAGTTTATACTTCCTGTGGTTAGTTCTATATCAGCCAATCTTTGATTCTGTGTAGCTATAGAAGTATTCAATGAACCAGTTGTCGTATTTAAAGAGGCTGTAGCAGTTTCAATAGCACTAACACTAAGATTAATACTACCAGTTGTCAACTCTATCTCAGCCAATCTTGCATCTTGTGTTGTTATTGAACTTTGTAATGAACCAGTTTCAGTATTCAAAGAAGTTGTTGTAGACTCAAGAGCACTCACAGACAAATTGATACTTCCAGTAGTTAATTCGATTGAACTTATTCTTGAATCTTGTGAAGTTATTGAATTTTGTAAAGATGCTGTTGTAGCATTTAATGAACCAGTAGTTTGACCTACAGAAGCTGTGCTCTCATTTAATGATGATACACTAAGATTGATACTTCCAGTAGTTATTTCAATTGCTGATATTCTAGCATTATGAGATCCCGTTGTATTATTTAATGAGGTAATTCCTAAATTTATACTTTGTGTGGTTGTGTTTATTGATGCTAAAGATTTAGATACATCACCATCTGATATGGCTAATGAACCAGTAATTGTTAGGGTGCTATTATCCCATTTAAATTTATCCTTTAAACTAAATTGTCCACTACTATCCAAATAAACACCAGTATCCGCTGTACCAAAAGTCCCCGCACCAGTGAACAACTTATTAGACTGCATTTTTATACCACCGATTGAACCAGTATTAGCAACTATTCCACCCTGTAAGAAAACATTCTCCCCATACAAACCAAAACCAGCATTAGCAGGATTTGTACCATGTAGTTTTTCTTGACTTAATCCACTTAAATCTCCAAGTCTTGTTTTTAATTGTATATCATAAATAGCACTTCCAGTTCTTTCTACAACATCAATATAAGGTGTTGTAGAATCATTTGGATTTGCATTTAATCTTATAAATCCCGTACCCTCTTTTCCAGTCGATACAATTACTTGTCCAGGTTCATAAGTTGTAGCAATTGAAGCGCTATCACCAAGGGAACTTGTATCATTTGTTCCAGGAAGTGAACCACTATATCCACGTTTCACATATAACTTACCACCAATATCTGTACCACTTTCTGGATTATTTCTTGACGAACTTTCAACCAACATATATTCTGTTGAGAAACCTGTATCTGTTACTTTCTTTGCAGATATTATTTCATTTGCCACAAATCCACCAATATTTGCAACACTCATAGTTGTAGCAGTAGAAGCTAATTGTGTAGAACCAGTAATAGTAGTTGAATTACCAACATATAATTGCCCACCAACTGCATTGACTGTTTCTTTTTCAAATACAGTTGTCGATAGTGTTCCCCTAATGGTTATGTTTTCAAATTCAGCACTTCCATTACCAGCAGAATCTAATCTAAATCCTTTAACTCCACTTGCAAAATCATTAGTTTCTATAATACCACTAGATCTTAAAGTTAGATTTGAACCAACTATCGTTTCACTACCTAATGTCCAACCACCAATAGTTCCACTTGTTGAAGTTAAAACTCCAGCACTTGTAACTTTAAATACTGAACTTGCGCCTAATGCAATTCCATCTGTCCCCAAATAAAGTCCCGTATTAGAGTCAGTTAATGTTGCTTTACTGCCAAGTGTTATTTTTGGAGTAGTAGGATCTAATAAAATATTCGTTGCTGATAGTGTAGAACCTATTGTCCACCCACCTATAGTACCTGATGTTGATTTTAAAACTCCAGCATTGGTTACACTGAAAGGTGCATCACCAAATGTAGAATCACCTAATTGTATTCCGGTTGAACCCAATTGAATATAATCAGAATCAGTTCCAGAATAGATATCCGAAGTTCTTATATTCCAATTAGCAATTGTCCCAGCCTTAGCTGTTAATGAACCAGCATTGGTAACTTGAAATTCATTTTCATCACCAAGAGAAATTCCATCTGAACTTATAAAAACTCCATCATTACCATCAGCAGCAAATGTAGCTTTATCTCCTATCTTTATGTTAGCACTAAAAGTACCAGTAGCACCAGTCAAATCCCCACTAAATACACCTGAAGTGAAATTGACAGCACCAGCAGAAGATATTGTAATTCCACCATTACTTACTGCTGTGCTATAATCAGCATCATTTCCCCACCACATATTACCTGAAGAATCCACACTCCAAGCATTAGTACCAATCTCTATTGAACCACCAGTAATAGATCCTTTAAAAGTAGCCGCACCATCTGCTGCTATTTTAAATTGATTAGAACCTAAAAAACCAGCCCCCAATGTTATATGACCTGCGCTTGTAAATGTATCATCAGCCACTTCAGTTCCGATATAAATAGCATTACTATCTACAGTCCACCCACCAATACTACCCTCATTAGCAGTTATTTTTCCACTAATGTCAGCTGATGTCAACTTAGCTGCAGATGCTGTAATCTGTCCCGTTGAACCTGTAATTGAAAGTTGATGTGAATCGGAATGTATTCCTTGACTTTTAATAGTTATTCCACCAATACTACCTTCATCAGCTGTTATTTTTCCACTAATGTCAGCAGTTGTTAATTTAGCTGCAGAAGCTGTTATTTGTCCAGTTGAACCCGTAATTGAAAGTTGGTGTGAATCAGAATGTATTCCTGCATTCTTAATTGTTATTCCACCAATCTGCCCAGTTGTGGCGGTTATATTACCTGATATTTTTGCAGCTGAAGCAGTTATTTGTCCCGTTGAACCTGTAATTGAAAGTTCATGTGAATCTGAATTTATTCCAGTACTATCAATTGTAATTCCACCAAAAGAACCCTTTGTAGCAGTTATATCACCATCTATCTTAGCTGCTGAAGCAGTTATTTTACCAGAAGAACTTAATACCAAATTCCCATCAGTACTTACAATCGCAATTGGATTTATTACAAAACCAGCAATAGATGCTGATTTGAAACTTGCGAAACCTTTTGAGTCTATACTTGAAGAAGCATTTGTGGCAGTAGAAGCAACTCCCCCAATTAGTGCTGGAGTTCGTATAGCATTTGCAGTTAAATCAGCATCAATAGTAACACCACTTCCAATTACTCCAGCACTCGCTTCAATAGTTCCATCTGCTTTGACTTGAAAATTAGAAGAAGATATAAAGTATTCTGTTCCAGTTGCAGCGCCACTTATGTAAAAATTAGGAGTTACAGGCTCATCAGGTGGTGAGAAAAAAGCATTATCACTAACACCAAAACTACCAATTGAAGCTGATACAAATCTGGCGAATCCCTTAGAATCTATAGATGATGAAGAGTTTTGTTCGGTTGATGCAACTCCACCGATTGTAGCAGGTGTTCTTAAACTATTTACTGTCAATCCAGCATTAATTGTTGCATTAGCACCAATTACTAATGTATCATTATTTGGATCTAAATGAAAATCAGATGAACTTATCTCAATATTATTATTAGCACCACTTATGAATTGAGTTGTAGTATTACCAACAAAAAATTTATCGGTTCTTATATCCAACTCAGATGGTATACTTCTAAATTTTAAAAATGAATTAGCGCTTCCATATAACTCTAATCCAACTCCTTTATAATCATCATCGGTAGCAGTTGGTAAAACAGAACCACTAAATAACATAACCCCCGTATTACCATTTGAAAAACCAGTATATTCTTTTGATTTTAAATAAGCACCACCATCTCTAGCAGCCATTTCAAAACCATCACCAACAGCATCACCAGTATATAATGAACCACTTATTAAATTATCATTACCCTCAATAAAAAGAGCTGAACCTGTAAATGTTTGTTCTGATGAAGTTATTTCTATATCAGTATTTAATAAACTTCCCGTATAATATTGTGCTATATCCCCATTTGGATTTTTAATTCTTAATCTAAAAACAACAGGAGTATTTCTTCTAAAATCATTTGGAACAGGAACTTTATATTGATGGGACAATATATTCAAACCAGCAGAATCATCTACTGGAACCTCATAATTACTTCCACTTATTTCATATGTAGATAATGTAGTATATTCTGTAGCTTGAGTATTTGATTCTTTATATGAAAGTTCAGCAAATCTCGCTTGACCACCATTAGTTTGTAAATGTGAAGCACTAACATTGACATAACTTCTTGATACATGGGTATCACCAGTATCAAATTCAATACTCTGATTAATCTCAAAACCACTCTGTAATAAAGTTGGTGTAGGAAAAAGTATTGGAGAAGTGTTTTGGTAATCTTTTCTTATTTCATATTCAAAGGTACTTCTTATATTATATGCATCATCAAATTCACCTGGAGTATATTGTGAATCAAGAGAACTAACTATATAAAATTTAGCCATTCCATCAGCTATTTCTGCAGAAGTTCTCAATGGGTTTTTCTTTACCCAAACATATCCTATACCCCCACCACTAAGTGCAGTAGTTATTTCCGAATATATTACAACACCTTTGGAATCAACAAATTCAAATAATAAATTTGCACCAGATTGTAGTGGTGGTAAATCTTCTGGTGGATTGTATGTTATTATAAATGGATGTTTACCATAACCTAAAATATCTGGCAATAAACTTAAAGTAAAATATGTAGTATTATTAATTTCAGTATCAATATAATACCGATATGATTCTAAATCCAAAGTTTGTGAATATGTTGACATGTATTAATCCTAAATCTTATTAATAAATATTTAAGAAATAATATATGATATTTATTTATATGTATAAAATAAGGATAATATCGGTATGAAAAGAAAATATTCTTTTACAATAGATGAAACGCTAATGGAATGGTTTAGACTTTATGTTAAAGATGAAAGCACTACTATGAGTGCTGTTTTAAACCAACATATATTAAGTTTGAAAAGAGGTGGCAATAAACCTAAAAATATATTATACTCTAATAAAATAAATCAAAATTAAGTATAAGTTATCTTAGAATAACCACTCGTAGTTTTATTAATTGGTAGTAAATAATCCATAAAATCTTTTATAGTGTCTAAGTGTGTTATAATGAAAACAGATTGAAATCTGGTTTTTAAGTAATCAAAAGCTCCTTTCATATTTGCTAAGTTTTCCGAATCCAATGTACCGAATCCCTCATCGATTACAAGAAAACTTGGATGTGGTAAATTAGATACATTGATTAACCCAACTCTCAATGCGAGTGAAGATACGAACTTCTCCATTCCACTTGATAAATCCAATGCCCATTCATCCTCATCATACTTTATATAAATGTTTATGTTCTTATCTTCATTTCTAAGTTTCAATTCAAACCCAACCATCATATGTTGTAATACTGCATTTACCTCATTCTCAATGATTGGTAAAGCATCATTTATAATCAATCTAGGTATTCCATCTCGAGCAACAAGATTTAAATACAGAGAATAATCATTTATCTTTTGTTCAATTTCTATAAATTGTTTTATTTCATTTTCTATATTCAATTTATTGGTTTCGATAACAGTTATATTTGTTTTTAATCTCTCAACTTTTTTACTCAAATCATCTCTTAGAGATATGTTAGAATCAAGCTCAGAAACAATCTCTTTTAGATTCTTATTAACTTCTTCGTTATGTTGGATTAAAGCTTTATTCTTATCGTAATTTTTCTTATCCTCATATAGTGAAGAAAGATTCATTTCATCTTCTGATATGTCTTTTTCTATCTGCTTCAACTTTGCATGATTTTTATAAGCATCACTCTCAACTCTTTTTAAATCCTCAGCAAGTTGTTCATATTTTATCTTAATTTGTTCTGAATCACCCAATATAACAAGTTTATTAGAAACTCCCAATTTTGCAAGTTTTATTTTCTCCAACTTAACTTTCTTATCCTCTATCTCATTCTCCATAGATTTTTTATCTTCAATTTGATGTTTACCATTCTCTAAACAAAATTCGCAGTTTTCATCATATTCATATTTTTCTAAATGAGATAACTTTTCTTCAGCCTCTTTTATTGTTGATTGTACTAATAAAATTGCATTAGAAAGTTCTTTTTCCTCTGATTGCATTTCTCTATATGCTTCGAAATCTTCAGCTATTTTATCTTCATCATAAGTCTTACTATCTTTCAATAATTGATTATATAGAGATCTTAAATCTTCTTTATATTCCAATTCAGTATTTAAAATTTCATTATTGGTTTCTATGTGAGTTTCCAATTTATTTATTTCTTCTTCAAAATTTGTTTTATCCAAAACAACATCTATATCTTTTAACTTCTTTATAAATCTTTCTTTTTTCTTACTATTTCTATCAATTATCTTATTAAATTTATTTAATTCTTTTTCCTCTATTTTAAGTGTAGATTGTTGTGCAATCAAATCCTCTTCCAATTTAGAAATTTGATAAAACAATTCTTTGTCTTTCATTCTTCTATGTAAAGCTTTTTCTTCAGCAACATCCTCTCTTGCTATATCGTATAATTTATCAAACAATTCAATATCAAGAAATTGAGACAAAATTTGTTTTCTTTCCGATTGCTTCTTCTCTACAAAATTTTGTCCATTATTTTGTAAAGACATTGAAGTTAAAATAAAATCATCGAATGTTCCTAATATATTTCGTATCTCTTCATTAGTTCCAGTTCCATATTGTGAATTACTTCTTTGTGCTCCAGATAAATCAATCATTTCCCCATTCTCTTCCATATAAAATTTAACAGATACAGGGCAAGTCTTTGTAACTATTCCAGTCTTTCTGGCAGTTCTTCTTTTTAATGTACCAACTCTATGTATAAAATATGTAACACCATTTACTTCTATAGCCAACTTTATTTCAAATTTCCTAGTTCTTCTATTCAAAACTTCCATAGCCTTATAAGTTCTAGAACATGCATCAAATATAGCATAAGAAATAATATCAAATAATGCCGACTTACCACTATGGTTTGGAGCTATGAGTCCAACAATTCCATTTAATTTAGTGAAGTCAATCTTATTACCTTTACCATAACTAAACATATTATCAAACTCAATATACTTTAATCTCCACTCTATATTCCGTGGTTTATCCTTCATCATAGAAACAGATGAATTTGTCTGTTCATTTATTTTATATATTCTATCTATTGTTTCATCATCTATATTAGGATTTTCTTCTTTCAATACCTTTGAAACAAGTTTATTCTGAACATCCAAATCATGTATATCATCTATTGATATTTTATTTTGACCTTGATGTAAGTGGGAATCAATACTTGTTATTTTTTCAGTAACTATTTGTTTTAATTTTCTATAGTTCTTTCTTAAATCTAATTCAATCAATCTCAATTCTTCTACTGAAGTATCTTTGTATTTTATTTTTATATTACCAAATTTTGGTATAAAAGACATCTTACTTTTTATCTTACCATCTTCAACCAATATAGTTTTAAAACCATAATCATTTTCTACCCTGATGAATTCAGATTTTCTTTTTTCCACATCCCAAAGTAAAAATCCATGTTCTGGTGCCTCAGCAAAGTTCTGTTGAATCAATGAACCACAATATGCAATTGTTTCTCCTTTATTAAGAAATTGTCTTTTATGAATGTCACCCAATAGAACCATATCATATCCATCAAAATGTGAAACCTTCACATCGTCATCCTGCATCTCCAATCCAGTATCAACTTCAAAAGTACCCACACCACCGTGATAAACAGCTATTTTTGTATCCCCCTCTATATCTGATGCTTTAGGTAAATTCTTTACATTTGGTTTACCTTCTTTATTTATATCAAATACTGATAAGAAACCAAATTTATGTCCACCCAACTCATATACACCACTTTTTTTCCAATAGTGTATATTTGGATTTATTTGTTTTACTAAATCTATTATTGGTGATAAAACATCTTCACGTGATTTATTGTTTAAATTACAATCATGATTTCCAGGAATTATTAATGTGGGTGAGATAGCACTTAACTTTAAAAAGAAATCAGCAACTAATCTAACTTCTTCTGGCGATGTATCAAGTTTTCCATGAACAATATCACCACCTATGTAAATTAAATCAGGCTTTACTTCCTTCAATTTTTTATATAATCTCTTAAACACATCTCGATATTCCACAAACCTATGTAGTTTTCTGATGTGAATATCTGCTAAGTGTGCTATAGTTTTAATTTTATCCATATAATTTTGCCTGTATCATATCTGAAAAACTTGATGATATTGTCTTATCAATTAAATTAGTCATATATTCAAATCCCAAATCATTAGGATCTTTATTCTTTGGTAATTTTACTACTTTGGAATCTATACCAAAATCTTTAAAAAATTCTGATAGATTATAAGCATCTTTTTTAGCATCTTCATCTAAAGCAATATAAATTGTTTTTACTTTCTTTTCAAATATTTTTCTTAATAAACTCTTTGGTGGTTTTTTACTCAACATCGGTATTGCATTTGTTCTGATTGAAATAGCATCAAACATACCCTCACATAATACAATTGGATAAGACCAAGCAATAAACCAATCAAATGGAACTATATCTCTTGATACATTTGGATTTTTATATTTCATTCCACCCATAAATGACCTACCTACGAAATAATTCAATATACCATTATCATCATAGCTAGGAATAATAATCCTATTTTGATAAACACCAGTATCACAAAATCCAATTTTGTACTTTTTAATATCAATACCATCCAATCCTCTTTTTTTTAAAAAACTTATTGCATGATTATAAAATAATGATTTTGATTTTTTCCACAATGGTTGGTATTCCATAGGTAAAGAAACAATAACCTTTGATTCCTTGTCACCCCCTTTGGTTGGAACAAATACAATATCCTTTAGTTCACTAAAATATTTAGTATCAGCGTTTATCTTTTTAAATAATGAATATAAAGAATGCCCACCTTGATTACTAACCCAACAATGCCATTTCTGTGATGACATATTGATTTGTAATTTTGGTTTGTAATGACTAACAAAAGGTGAGAAAAACATATACTCATCCTGTTTTGTTAGTTTCTTACTTCGACTATTCAAAGCCCGTTCTAACAAATGTATTAATTTATTATTCATATAAAGCGCAAACTAATGCGTCATAACCATCCAAATTCCGTTTATCCCACAAACCTGTTTTTGTTAATTTAATGTATTCTTCTAAATTATACAAGTTATTTATTTCTTCCTTTACAAAATCCTTTGCAGATACTCCTTGTTTACGAGCTTTGCCAAAAAGATGTTTTCTTGCTGTCATTGGATTAATACCATCTACTATTTCCCCATAGGCAAACTCTAAACAATATACCAATACAGCATTGAACTTTGCTAACTTTATTATCGTTTGTTGCGATGTTCTACCACGCATAAAACCAGAAAGATTATCTTCGATATATATTTTTTCAACTCTTTCAAATGGATCGATTTTAGTAATCTCATCCATTGTTAATTGAACTTTATCTCGAATTGTTTTTTCTTTTTCAATGGGGATAAACCCCATTTTAATAACCTCTTTACCATCTACGAATGCATAACCTACTGTTGTAGTTGATGCATCCAAACCTAATTTTTTCAAATGTTACTTCTTTTTTAGAAATTCCTTTGCCATCTTTTGACCATACTTTTCTGCTTTCTTTTCAAAGTAGTTATCATCGTGAGCGTCACCACCTTTATCAACAGCAATATTCATTTCCGTTTCATATCTTTTTTTATATCCCTTCTTTCCATATTTTTTAGCATCAAGAGCATGGTCAATCTCGTGATATACTGTAACTAAAAAATCTTTAAAATTGGAAGTTGGTTTAATGTTAATTATATCATCATCTACATTATAATCAGCTTTATTTTTTCCAGTGTTTTTAAATTTTATTTTTGATTTTAATCCAGCTTGTCTAACTATTTCTGTAGCAATTTGATGAAAATCCACCCTTTCATTTAATATATCCATTAATTTCATACTAATAAATATACTATTAAATCGTTATAATAGTTGTTAAATTACCAAAACCAGCCCCATGTAATCCACCTATTTTTATCTCATAATTTCCAGGTGGAATGTATTGTGTTCTTTCTGTTTTATAAAGTTTCCACACATAAGTGAAATCCCTATATCTACCATCGGGCCATGGATCTCTTTTCAATGGTTGTTCATGTACAAGTCTATTTGTTTCAGTATCATAAATCCACAACTTAGTATTATTACTTGTTACTCTATATTTTATTTTCACTACAGCGCCTTCACCACCACTCCACTTTTCATGAGTATCTTTCCACGCTATTAGTGGAAAATTATTAAATTCATTTTCATCAATTACAAATTCTTCCCTTTTAATTTCTCTCTTTTCTGTATAATTAAGATAGGTAAAAGCTAATGTAACAAAAATTAAAGTAAGAATTATTTTTTCTAATATTTTAACATCTAATTTCATAATGAAACTTACACAGAAAAACTATGAAAGTCAAGTTTTTTTCATTTTTATTTTTAATTGTGCCAATAGATTATCTATTTGTTTTAATTTAGGATGATTGATATCAGCATCCATAAACTCATCTCTTTTAATTTTTAACTTCCCATATGCTTTCTGTAAATCTACTAAAGCAATACCTTTCATTGATTT
>CEPK01183770.1_pt1 | contig 11134 bp, 8 predicted proteins | sample 356231 | NCBI WGS metagenome assembly CEPK01 (sample SAMEA2620259, study PRJEB7988) | marine metagenome | biome: marine biome (ENVO:00000447); feature: deep chlorophyll maximum layer (ENVO:xxxxxxxx); material: "saline water (ENVO:00002010), including plankton (ENVO:xxxxxxxx)" | depth 80 m
GTTTGGGCTAATTCAGTTAAGTATGATGCACCTGTTGATGGTGATTGCTGGAATGGTGATTATGACTATGCTAACTATGCATTCACAGTAGCTGGTGAGGATATGACTGTTTCGTATTGCGCAGGTACATGTGATGCAACTTGCTCTGAAGGACCTTCATGTGGTGATGGTACTTGCGATGAAAATGAAGACTGTTCAAACTGTCCAGGTGACTGTGGTGAATGTCCTGCTTCTAATGTTACATTTGGTTTTGAAGGTTTAGATGATTGTGGTCAAGTTAATATTACAGGTACATTTGATAACTGGTCAGGTTGGGGTGTGAATCCAGCTGATCACCCAGACTATACTATTTCATTAACAGATGGTGATTATGAATTCTTATATCTATGTGTAGATACATCTAATGATGGTTGGTGGAATGATGTTTGGGGTAACTCAACTACTGTTAACCCTCCTGCTGATGGAGATTGCTCAAATGGAAACCCTGAATATACAAACTATGTATTTACTGTTGCTGGTGAGGATATGACTGTTTCATATTGCGCAGGAACATGTGATGCAACTTGTGGTAGTGATTTCTGTCAATCTGGTGATTCAAATCTAGATGGAGATCTTAATGTTCTAGATATTGTAGTAGCTGTTGAGATAGTTTTTGGTGCTGATTATGGCAGTGATGCTCTTTGTGCTACTGATACAAACGCAGATGGATCTGTTGATGTTCTAGATATTGTTCTAACAGTTGAAATGATTCTTGGTGGAAGAGGAGTAGAAGCTGATAGAGCTGAATTAAATGTTAATGGTTCTGATGTTGTGTTTAATGCAAATGGTTCGGTTGGAGCATTTCAAATCAAAATAAAGCATAATAATTCTTTTAAATTAGAATTAACAGATGATGCTCTGGTATCAGACTATAGAACTACGAAGAATTCAACAACAATCATAATTGTTGCGCCTGAAACTGATTTCTTATTTTCAACGCAAGATCATTATGTAATTGAAGAAGTTCTTGCAGCTACAACTAATGGTTATATTGATGTAGAAATGGAATTGCCTTTATCTTATACAATAAGCTCTGCTTATCCAAATCCATTCAATCCATCAACGACTATAAGTATTGATCTAAATACCGAAGCAAATGTAAGTATTTCAGTATACAATACTATGGGTCAACTAATGGATGTATTGGTAAATGATAATTTAAATGCTGGCTCTTATCCATTTGTATGGAATGCACAAGATGCTCCTAGTGGATTATATTTTATTAAAACAAATATAAATTCAAATATGAGCACACAAAAAATATTACTACTTAAATAAAATAAGTATATTAATATAATTGAAAGGGGGCTTTTTTAGCCCCCTTTCTTTTTGTTACCATTTTTTATTATTATGTAATTAAAAATTAACATATATTATATCATAATAAAAAAATTAAAGCTATGAGAATTATAACTGATGATGCAAAATAATTTCAAAATAAAACTTAACACATATAAAAAACATATTTCCTTAATATTTGTTTTTCATATCATTTGTACACAACTATTTAGTGCAAATATTGAATTCAATATTGAAACTGAAGAAGATTATGGAGCTGTTTGGATAACAGGTACATTTGACGGATGGACAGGTTGGGGCTTGGAACTTACTAATACTGGGAATTATTGGACTGGATCAATGAATTTAGGGAATGGTGATTATGAATATGTTATTTTAGGGGTAGATACCAATATTCCTAATTGGTGGAATGATATTTGGAACAATTCTACAACTTTAAATGCCCCATTAGGTTCAGAATGTGATTTTAGTCCAGGTGATGAATGGCAAAACTATGGTTTTACTGTTAATAATAATGATGTTTTTCAAGAATATTGTGCAGGTACATGCAATAATAATTGTGGCAATTTCAATGGATACTCTACAACATTTATTATTGATATGTCAGAAGAAACTGTTGTATCTGGTAACAATGATGAGCCAATAGTCTACCTCGTTGGAACCGATCCTCAGTTTAATGGTCCATCTGGTATCCCAATGATAGAGACTGAAAACAACCAATGGGAAACAACTATTAATTTATTACCTGGTACATATACTTATAAATTCAGAAATGGATTTTATGATTATTGGGATAGTCCTGGTTGGGAAAGTATTTCAGGAGATTGTACTGTAGGAGAATGGGATGACAGACAAATATCAATATCAAATAATACTGAAATTGTTGGGCCTTTTTGTTTTAATAGTTGTACAGAATGTGATTCAGGTCCTGAAGAATATGTTTTAGTATGGAGTGATGAGTTTAATGATAATAATATTGATCTAACAAAATGGACATTTGAAACAGGAAATGGTAATTGGGGCTGGGGAAATGGAGAACATCAATACTATACTTCGAGAGAAGAAAATGCTTTTATAGAAGATGGGAAATTGGTTATTCAAGCTTTATATGAAAATTATAATGGGTATAACTATACTTCTGCAAGAATGAAAACAGTTAACCAGGGTGATTGGGTTTATGGAAAAGTAAAAGCTAGAATTAAAGTTCCTTCTGGTGATGGGACATGGCCAGCTTTTTGGATGATGCCAACTAACTCAGTATATGGTGGATGGCCTAATAGTGGTGAAATTGATATCATGGAACATTATGGTTGTGATCATTTAGAGAATCATCCAGAGGCAACTGTTCATAATAATATTTATAATTGGAATGGTGGTATCCCTCCTACTTCTAATGGAATGGATATCCCTACTGCAACTTCAGATTTTCATGAATATGAACTTCAATGGACAGAAGATGAACTTAAGTTTTTTATAAATGGAAACTGGCTTGGCTCCTATTACAATATTAATAATGGATGGCAACAATGGCCATATGATCAAGAATTCTATATTATTTTAAATTTAGCAATTGGCAGTCATTTTATGAGTTGTGAAACAGAAAATAATCTTTTCCCTCAAAGATATGAGATTGATTATGTTAGAGTTTACCAACTTCAAAGTATTGATGATATAGAGCTCTATGGAGACCTAAACTTAGACAACAATTTAGATGTTGTTGATATTATTCTTATGGTAGACTATATTGTTGGTAATAGCAATCCTTCAGATCAACAATTTTTAATTGCAGATATGAATCAAGATGGTGAAATTAATATTTTTGATGTCATTCAACTAGTAGAAGAAATTTTATAATTTTAATCTACAACATGAACCTTGATCATATTTGTTGTTCCTGATATCCCAACAGGAACACCTGCAGTAATTATAACCTTATCTCCTTGTTCTATATAATCTTTATTCTTTAATAAAGAAATATAATTTGATATCATCTCATCTGTAGAAGTATATTTTTCTACTAAGATAGGAGTTATACCCCATATAAGTGCTAATTTTCTACATATATCTGGATAAGGACATAATGCATAAATATGAGAGTTGGGTCGATACTGTGCCATCTTGATTGCTGTACTACCCGACTCTGTCATTACTGCTATTCCTTTTATGTCAAGATCATTGGAAATATTCATAGCTGCATGACAAATTGAAGACCTTCTATCGCTCTTTCTTACTGTATCCTTAGGGATGTACCTACTAAAATTCAATGGATCTAAATCATCCTCAATTGCTCTAGCTATAGAGCACATCATTTTTATAGACTCAAGAGGATATTTACCTATAGCAGTCTCAGCAGAAAGCATCACTGCATCAACACCATCATAGATTGCATTTGCAATATCATTAACCTCTGCCCTAGTTGGGTTCGGACTACTAATCATTGACTCAAGCATTTGAGTCGCAATAATAACTGGTTTTTTATGTTGTAGACATTTATTAACAATCTGCTTCTGTAATAATGGTAACTTACTTAATGGCATCTCAACACCTAGATCGCCTCTTGCAACTAATATTCCATCAAAAGATTTAACAATATTATTTAGATTATCTAATGCCTCAGGTTTTTCAATTTTTGCAATAATCGGTATACTAGAATTTTTAGAATCTAGTATCTCATTTACTTTCAAAATATCATCAGATGATCTAACAAATGACATAGCAAGCCAATCAATGTTTAAACTTATCGCTGTTTTTATATCTTTAATATCTTTTGATGTAACTGTAGATACATTTAAATCTACACCTGGAAAATTAATTCCCTTTCCATTTATAATTTTCCCCTTAGATACAGAACGAATAGAAAGAGAGGTTTTTTGAACACTTTCAACAATGAATGATAATGTTCCATCATCAATCTTAACATATGCTCCAGGCTGAATCTCTCCAAACTTTATTGGGATATTAATAGGTATATCAGCCCTACTATTCCCAACAGTTAAGACCTCATCCTTTTTAATATACATAACCTCATCTTTACCTTGAAAATCAACTCTGATTTTAGGACCACACAAATCAAACAAAATTGCAACAGGTAGATCTAACAATCTTGATTGATCTCTTATTGTTTGTATTACGCTTTTTAAATCTTCAAGGTCATATTGATGGGACATATTAATTCGAGCTACATTCATGCCATCTAAAATCATATTCTTAATTTTATTTTTATCAGTACAGGATGGCCCAATTGTGGCTATTATCTTAGTTTTTTTCATTTTTTAAAATCTTATCCTTTATTTCTAACATAAAATCATAAGCAGGTTCATATTCATTTGGAATTATTCCATCTAAAATAGCTTCCTCAATAGCTCTTTTTATTTGACCTACTTCAGGTCCAGGAGCTAGGCCTAAATCTTTCATAATGATTTCACCTCTTACAGGCGATTGAAATTTTTTCATTTCATCTTTTAGCTTTACATCCTTAATCAACTCTTCAACTTTCTCAAAATTATTTAAATATTTTTGTACTTTTCTAGGATTCTTTGTTGTTATATCTGCTCTACATAAAATCATTAAATCTTCAATAAACTCACCCGCTTCAAATATCAAACGCCTCACAGCGCTATCAGTTATTTCTTTTTTTGCCAAGGCAATTGGTCTTAAATGTAATTTAGTTAACGTTTGAAGATAAATTTTTAAATCATTAGGAAGTTTCATTCTTTTTGCAACATTAGACAGCATTCGTCTTCCTATCTCTTCATGCCCATGATAAGTCCATCCTTTATGCTTGTTAAAACGTTTAGTTACAGGTTTTGCAATATCATGCACAAGTGCAGCAAATCTTATCTCTGTTTTATTAGTTAGTTTTGCTGAATTATCAATAACCTGTAATGTGTGAATAAAAACATCTTTATGACCCATACCATTAATTTTTTCTACACCTGGCATATCAAGCATTTCTGGAAAAACATATTTTAATAAACCTAAATCCTTCATTAAATAAAAACCAATACTTGGTTTATCTGTTGATAATAATTTTATAAGCTCTTCAGTAATCCTTTCATTAGAAATAATATCAAGACGATGCGATTGTTTTGCGATACTATCTAAAACCTTAACATCAATTGAAAAGTTTAATTGAGCAGCAAATCTTATAGCTCTAAGCATCCTTAAAGGATCATCTATAAATGTTTTATCTGGCTCAAGAGGTGTAATTAATAATTTTTTATTAATATCTTTTATTCCACCAAAGGGATCATAAATTTCACCATAGCTATCAGGCATAATTGAAACAGCAATTGCATTTACTGTAAAATCCCTTCGAGATAAATCCTGATTAATATCAGTAAATGTGACTTTAGGCTTTCTTGAATTTTTAGAATATATTTCTTGTCTAGCCGTAGTTACTTCTAATTTATATTCATCAAAAGTCAACTGTGCTGTTCCAAATTTTTCAAATGAAACAAATCCTTTAGCATTTAACTTTTTAGCAAGTTTTTCTGCAAATTTAATGCCATCATTTTCAACAACAATATCAATATCATTTGCTGTTTTATGCATCAACATATCTCTAATATAACCACCTACAAGGAATGTAGATACTCCTAAAGAATCACCCAATTCTCCAGCAGTCTTAAAAATAGATTGGTGATTGTGATTTTTATCTAATAGATCTGAAATTGTACTCATATATTATTATGTTAAATTAAGTTTATTATGTCTCTTAGTAAAACTTAATTCCCACTTTTTTAAAAAATAATTAATTTACTTTATTTCTTGATTTTTTTATTATAGATAATCCCTGTAAATTTATATTCGTTAATGAAATATTTAATGAATATCTAAATATGTCTAAATCCAATAAAATATCAGAAGAAGAAGTAAAAAAAATTGCTAAATTAGCAAAATTAAAGCTTACAACTGAAGAAATAAAACTCTACTCATCTCAAATGAGTACGATTATAGGTTATGTATCTCAGTTAAATGAAGTTGATACATCAAAAATAAGACCTATATCAAATATCATAGATACTAAAAACATTGTCAGAACAGATAAAATTCAAGAATCATTAGATAAAACCATTTCATTGGAAAATGCACCAGATGCTGATGAAGAGTTTATTAAAGTTCCAAAAATTATACGATCAAAATGAAAAAACGTAATCCTGTAAAATATATTTTTGTATTAGGTGGTGTATTATCAGGATTAGGTAAAGGTATTGTTGCTTCATCTTTGGGTTATTTATTAAAGTCTAAAGGATACAAAGTAACAATTCAAAAACTTGATCCATACTTAAATATTGATCCTGGAACAATGAATCCATATCAGCATGGTGAAGTATTTGTACTCGATGATGGATCAGAAACTGATCTTGATTTAGGTCATTATGAAAGATTTATAAATGAAAATATGTCTAGTTTAAATACAACCTCAGCGGGTAGAGTATACTGGAATGTATTAAATAAAGAACGTAAAGGTGACTATCTTGGTGAAACAATTCAAGTTATCCCTCATATTACGAGTGAAATTAAAAAAAGGATTAAATCAGTTAATCCTAATAGGAAATATGATATTATAATATCAGAAGTTGGTGGTACTGTGGGTGATATTGAGAGTCAACCTTTTGTTGAATCAATTAGACAGCTACGACTAGATATAGGTCGTGAAAATACTTTAATAATTCATACAACCTTATTGCCTTATATCTATGCTAGCGGTGAAATGAAAACAAAACCAACTCAACATAGTGTAATGAGATTAAGAGAAGTTGGGCTAGATCCTGATATAATTGTATGTAGAACTGAAAATAATCATCATTTAACATCAAAATTGAAAAAGAAAATTGGTCTTTTTTGTAATGTTGATTCTGACATGGTTTTTGAATCACCTGATGTTGATACTATATATGAAATCCCACTTGTTTTGCATAAGCAAAAATTTGATTTCTCAGTATCAAAAAAACTAAACTTAGATTATAATAATAATCATAAGGATATTAGCTATTTAGAAAATTTTATCGATAAATATAAAAACCCTAAATATGATATAAATATTGCAATCTGTGGTAAGTACAATAGTCTACAAGATTCTTACAAGAGCATATTAGAAGCTTTTGTTCATGCAGGCATTGATAATAATGCAAGTGTCAAAGTACATTGGATTGATACTGAAAAATTAAATCAACAAAATTCAGTAAAAACTTTTAAAAATATTGATGGTATTTTAATACCTGGTGGTTTTGGAGATAGAGGGATTGAAGGCAAAATTTTATCTTCTAAATATGCTAGAGAAAATTTAATACCTTTTTTTGGGATCTGCCTTGGATTACAGTGTGCTATAATAGATATAGCACGTCATTGTTGTAATTTAAACAATGCAAATAGTTCAGAATTTAATTCTAAAACAAAATTTCCTGTTGTTGATTTAATGACTGGACAAAAAAATGTTAAGCATAAGGGTGCATCAATGCGATTAGGTTCTTATAATTGTAAGCTTAAAAATAACACCTTAGTTAAAAGTGCATATCAAAAAACTACAATTAATGAAAGACATCGTCATAGATATGAAGTAAATAATAAATATATTCCAATTTTAGAAAAAAACGGTTTAATTATAAGTGGTAAAAATCCAAAACTAAATCTGGTTGAAATTGTTGAATATAAAAATCACCCTTGGTTTGTAGCAGCCCAGTTTCATCCTGAACTTAAAAGTAGAATTCTACAAACACACCCATTGTTTCGTGGTTTTATTAAATCAGCTATAGAATATAAAAATGCTAAATCATAGTGCAATAAAAAATATTAAATTAATTATTACTGATGTTGATGGCGTATTAACAAATGGCAAAATATATATTGATAATAATAATAATGAATCTAAAGGTTTTAATGTAAATGATGGAGCAGCTGTTGCTTTAGCAAAATGTGCAAATATCCCAATTGCATTTTTATCAGGCAGATACTCTGAGTCGACATCTATAAGAGCACGTGAATTAAAGATTAAATATTGTTTCCAAGGACAATTAGATAAAATAAATGGATTTAAAGAAATTATAGAAAACTATAATGTTAACCCTAAGGAAGTATGCTATATAGGTGATGGATTAATTGATATACCACCAATGGCAATCTCAGGATTCTCAATTGCTGTATCAAATGCACATAGTCTAGTTAAAGAAAAATCTGATCACACTACTTCTCTTGCAGGTGGACAAGGCGTCTTACTTGAAATAATTGAGTTAATACTGAAAAGTCAAAATAGATTAGATACAATTTATTCTAAAATGTTTAAAGAAAATTATGATTTTGACAAAAAATAATAAAATCTTCTTACCATTTTTTTTTTTAATATTATCTTGTACTAATTCAACCAATAATAATTCAAACTACAAATTTGAATCTATTCCTGATAATTTTATAACAAACCCAACAATTACTATATCTAAAAAAAATATCATTTCATTAAAAACAGCTGCGGATTTTTTAATAAAAAATGAATCAGAAAATACCAGATTAAAAGGGAATGTTATTGCTGATTTTTTCAATGATCTAGGAGAACATACTTCAGTATTAAATGCTGATTCTGCAATCATTAATGAAATAGACAATAGTTTCAGTGCATATGGGAATGTTCAAATTCTTTCTGATAGTGGTTTTGTACTTACTACAAAAAAAATATATTGGGATAGAAATTATAATAAAGTTATATCAGAAGATTCAGTTAGATTTACAACTGAAAAAAATGATACATTATACGGTATAGGATTTGAATCAGATATTGATTTATCAAATTGGAAAATATTAAAACCAACTGGTGTAACATATAGAATTAATTAAATGGATCACTACAAAACATTAAAATCTAATAATATTATAAAGACTTATAATAAACGCGATGTAGTCCAAGGTGTTACTTTAGAAGTTAATAGAGGAGAAGTAGTTGGCCTTTTAGGACCTAATGGAGCTGGGAAGACAACAACTTTTTATATGATTACGGGTATGATTAAGCCTACAAAAGGATCAATTTCTCTTGATGAAATGAATATCACAAATTTACCTATGTATAAAAGAGCTCAATTAGGCATTGGGTATTTATCTCAAGAACCATCAGTTTTCACTAAGCTTTCTGTTGAAAATAATTTAATGCTAGTGTTAGAGTTAACAAATCTTTCAAAAAAAAAGCAAAAAGAGAAACTTGAAGAATTATTAAATGAATTTTCTATTACACATATTAGAAAGAGCTTAGCATCTACACTATCAGGAGGAGAAAGAAGACGTACTGAAATTGCTCGATCATTAGTAATGAATCCTGATTTTATACTCCTCGATGAGCCTTTTGCTGGAGTTGATCCTATTGCTGTTGAAGATATCCAAAAGATAGTTACGAATCTCAAAAATAAAGGGATTGGTGTATTAATTACTGATCATAATGTTAGAGAAACATTATCAATAACAGATAGATCCTATTTATTATACGAAGGATCAATCCTTAAATCAGGGAATGCAAAACAATTGATTGAAGATAAAGAAGCAAGAAGACTCTATTTAGGTGATAAATTTAAAATGGATATTGCTGATTAATGGTTCGAATAAAACAAGAACATACGCAGAAACAAGTTTTAACACCTCAACAAGTTTTGCAAGCAAATTTATTTCAATTGAATTCTGCGGATCTTGAACAACGTATTCTAAAAGAATTAGAAGAAAACCCAGCACTAGATTTAGTAGAAAATAATGAGAATTCTATTGAAGAAAATGAAAAACAAGTTGAAGAAAATGAAATTGAATGGGATGATGAAACTATAAATAATTTTGATAATGCTGAATCTGACAAATCTAATTCTAAATTAATCACTGATAATCCAATTATAAAAGATGAACCTGATTTCTATGATTTTCTACATGATCAAATAAAAGATCTTGGCTTTTCAATTTTAGAGCTTGAAATAGCTGAGCAAATCATTGGTAATATTGATGAAGACGGCTATTTAACAATTGAACCCATCTTAATTGCTGACAGATTAAATATTGATGAAAAAATAGTGCTTAAAATATTAAAAATTATTCAAAAACTAGATCCACCAGGGATAGGTTCAACAAATTTACAAGAATGTTTATTATCTCAAGTTGAAGAAAAAAAAGTTGATCCTCTTGTATGGTCAATTTTAGATGAATATTTTGAAGATTTTGCTAATCATAGATATAATAAAATAATTTCAAACTTAAACTGTTCAGAAGAACAGCTTAAAAGTGCTATGGAAATAATTTCAACGCTTAATCCTAAACCAGGAATGGGAATTGATAACTCAAAGAACATTATAATTATACCCGATATTATAATGGACTTTTATGAAAATGATTGGACAATAACCATTAATGATAGTTCTCTTCCAGATTTAAAAATTAATTCAAAATATGAAAAAATGCTATTAGAACAAAAAGAGAAAAAAGTTAAAAGTTTTATTCAAGCTAAGCTAGAATCAGCTAATTGGTTCTTAGATGCACTTAAGCAACGACATCAAACATTATTTTTAATTATAAATTCTATTATTAAAAGGCAACCTGATTTTTTTAATAATAAAAAAATATTAAAACCTATGATCCTAAAAGATGTCGCTAAAGATATAAACATGGATGTTTCTACGATAAGCAGAATGACAAATGGAAAATATGTTCAACTACCATTTGGAATATATGAATTGAAATATTTTTTCTCTGAAGGAATTAAAACGAATTCAGGTGAACTTATTTCAAATAAAACTGTTAAAGAATTATTGAAAGATATTATAAAAAAAGAAAATAA
>CEPK01028209.1_pt1 | contig 11124 bp, 10 predicted proteins | sample 356231 | NCBI WGS metagenome assembly CEPK01 (sample SAMEA2620259, study PRJEB7988) | marine metagenome | biome: marine biome (ENVO:00000447); feature: deep chlorophyll maximum layer (ENVO:xxxxxxxx); material: "saline water (ENVO:00002010), including plankton (ENVO:xxxxxxxx)" | depth 80 m
CTTGAAACATTGATTTGATCGATGTTATTTTGAGAGCTTCCATTTCCTACTGCTGCTGTCCATCCATTACTTACATCATTATCTACACAAGCCCTCCAATAATCATCGTCAGAATTTCCAGCTGTATCATTATCATCCTCAATATATCCAATTGTACCCATTGGCATTGGACTATTATCAGATAAAGAAAATAATTGTGAGCTGCGATGTGAACCGATTCTCTTTGCAAGATTATTGTAAAGCCATGTGCTAGTATTGGAGCAATCTTCAGCTAAAATGATGATATCGTTTCTATTGTTAATTGTATTCATTACAGTGTTGTGAGCAATAATTTGATTGTTCCCTTTGATCATAAGACCATTGGTGTTATCGGCAACATTGTGGTGCATTCTACCATAACTACCAGCAACAGATGCATCACCTCCAGGAGCATCGTATCTAAAGGCATACTTTTCAGTATCATAAATAAAATTATGATGAACATTAGATCCTTCAACATAATTTTTAGTCCCTTGAAACACTGCTCCATCAGATTGTAACAATCCCGTATTAGTTACTTTATTATATGAAAATGTAGAAGCTGATCCAGGAAGAACTGTTGCTGAAGCCCCAGTTGTGTGAATCGTATTTTTTGTAAAAATATTCGAATCCCCTGTACAATAAATGGTCACCATTAAACCATTAAGATCAGAAGCGCTCCAATCAATATGGTGAAAATAGTTATTTTCAATAGTATTATTATCTCCCTTAATAACCAAAGCTTCACCTTCAGTATTTTCAAACAAACATTTTTTAAAGGTATTATTATCTGAGGTATTATTCAAAGAGGTGACATTGGTTGAACCAAGACCATTGGCCAAACCAAGCATTCTTTTTGACGCACTAGGGAAATAAAAATTGCACTCTTCGATACTTAAATTATCAGAATTTTGAATATCAATAGTTGTTGCAAAAAAGTTAATTCCCTTAAATGTGATATAGTTTGCTCCATTAAATGTAACTCTGTAATCAGTTGTTTTTGCTTTGATTGTTCTACTAGAAGGGTCTGATCCGTCATCTGGAAAAAGGTATAATATATTATTTGTTTTATCATGAAACCACTCATTATTGGTGTCCATAAAAGCAAGTTTTCCTTCAAAAAAATAGTAATGATGCTTATCCTTATATGTTGTTTGATATATACTATCATCATTGCTGCTAGTGTTGTGAGTGTATGTAATTACATCATCTGCAGATCCATTCTGCGTATGGCCTGTAATTTGAACTGTTTCAGTTTTAAAAGATCCTATATTTAAAATTCCAATTGAATTATTCAAGTCAAGAGATCCAGGATCATAAACGTCTTCATCAATTTGCAGAGAGCCTTGCACACTATTTGCATTATCATCATCCCCCTCATCACCTTGAGCCCAAGTAGAATGAGAAAAAATTGAATCGTCATTGAATTGAGCATTAGGCCATCTAGCATTAACCATAGGTACATCATCAACAAATAGTTGAGTAATATCATTATCTCCCGAATAAGACAATTGGTATGACCCTGAAACTGAGCTGTAAGTATTCCAAGTTCCAGAAATATCAACTGTCCCATCAATTGTAACAACCTCGTTGTTGTAATTTTGAATAGTAATCACGTTTCCACTTGATCCATCTTCATCAATTGTTATGGTTTCTCTGTATGTGCCTTCCCTAATGTATAAAATATCACCATCTGTAGTCAATTGGTTCACTGCATATTGAAGGGTTTCAAAAGGTGCTGCCAATGTTCCTGCATTACTATTACTTCCCCCAGATGATGAAGGTGCGACATAATAAGTTGTTTGTGAATATGATTGTAAAAATGTTAAGCTAAATATTAGAAATGTAAGAAAATTCTTATTCATCATTTAATCTTTTTGACCCCAACCTCTTGCTTTTAATTCGACCGAAGATTCATCTCGCAAAATTAAATTACAGCCCGCTTTTTTTTCTTTAATATAACCAATAACAGTTAGATTTGGATTAGCTTTAATTTTTGGATAATCCTTCTGTGAAATTGTCATTAACAGCTCATAGTCTTCTCCGCCATTTAATGTAATTGTAGTCGAATTAATATTAAATTCTTCGCATGTTGAAATTAACTGTGGATCCATTGGTATTTTATTCTCATATAGATCACAACCAACATTACTCTTATTACATATATGTAGTAATTCAGATGATAAACCATCACTGATATCAATCATAGAGGTTGGTTTAACCTTTAAATCAGATAAAAGTCTAATAATATCCTTTCTTGCTTCAGGTTTTAACTGTCTTTCTACCAGATAAGTATATTGATCAAGATCTGGTTGATTTTTTGGATTTACCTTAAAAACCTCTTTTTCTCTCTCTAGAACCTTTAATCCCATAAAGGCTGCTCCTAAATCTCCAGTAACTACTATTAAATCATTAGCTTTTGCTCCATCTCTATAAACTATATCTGATAAATTTGCTTGACCAATAGCTGTTATAGATATAGTAAGTCCTGTTACAGATGAGGTAGTATCTCCTCCAATAATGTCTAAATCATATTTTTTTGCTGCCAATTCAATACCAGAGTATAATTCTTCTATTGCTTCAAGAGAAAATCGATTAGAAATAGCTACAGAAACGGTAATATGTTTCGCATTGGCATTCATAGCATATATATCAGATATATTAACCATAACTGCTTTATAGCCAAGATGCTTTAAAGGCATATAACTAAGGTCAAAATGTACGCCCTCTATCAGGAAATCAGTTGAAACAACTATCTTTTTTGACTTATAATCTAATACAGCAGCATCATCACCTATAGATTTTATGGTAGACTTATGTTTAATTTTTAGATCTTTTGTTAGAATATCTATCAGATTAAACTCTCCAATATCCTCTAATTTTGTTGAACTTTTATGCTTATCTTCTAACATGAAGGCAAATTTACATTCTTTTTCCTTAAAACATTGTTAATTATATGAGTAATAATGCTAAAATTGTTAAAAAAATATAGTTTAGTTGTATATTTGTAGTCCAGTAAATTTTAATAGTGTGATCAGTATTACGAATATTGCCCGAAATGAGGTAATTAAATTAATGGAACAAGATGGTTTTAACCATACTGCTGACTTTGTAAGAGTTGGGGTTAAAAGTGGTGGTTGTTCAGGACTCTCATACGAATTAAAATTTGACAATAAAACAGGTGATAGTGATAAAGTGTTTGAAGATAATGATGTGAAAATAGTTATCGATAAAAAAAGTCTACTATACCTAGCTGGTACAACTCTAGAATATTCTGGAGGACTAAACGGCAAAGGATTTGTTTTTGTTAATCCAAATGCTAATAGAACATGTGGATGTGGAGAAAGTTTTTCTCTGTAAAATAAAAGTATGAGTAAGTATACAGAAGATGATTTAAAAAAAGAGTTAGAAACCAAAGAATACGAATATGGTTTTTACACAGATATCAAGTCTGATACACTTCCTGTTGGATTAAGTGAAGATATTGTAATTGCTATATCTAAGAAAAAAGGGGAACCATCATGGATGACTCAATGGAGATTAGATGCTTACAAAATATGGAAAGAAATGGAAGAGCCTGATTGGGCTAATGTTAAATACAAAAAACCTAATTTTCAAAAAATCTCATATTATTCTGCTCCATCAAATAAACCAAAATACAATAGTCTAGACGAAGTTGATCCTGAATTATTAGCAACTTTTAAAAAACTTGGTATATCTGTCGATGAACAAAAGAAACTTGCTGGAGTCGCTATGGATGTTGTTATTGACTCAGTCTCTGTAGCTACTACTTTCAAAGACACCTTAAATGAAAAAGGAATAATATTTTGTTCTATAAGTGAAGCAATAAAAAATCATCCTGAACTAGTAAAAAAATATATTGGAACTGTTGTTCCAAAAACAGATAATTTCTATGCTGCATTAAATTCAGCAGTATTTAGTGATGGTTCATTCTGCTACATTCCTAAAGGTGTAAAATGTCCTATGGAGCTATCAACATATTTTAGAATAAATGAAGCAGGAACTGGCCAGTTTGAAAGAACATTAGTTGTTGCAGATAAAGGGAGCTTTGTAAGTTATTTGGAAGGTTGCTCTGCTCCAAGTAGAAATGAAAATCAGCTTCATGCTGCTGTAGTAGAACTGATTGCACTGGATGATGCTGAAATTAAATATAGTACGGTTCAAAACTGGTATCCAGGCGATTCAAAAGGTAATGGTGGTGTTTTCAATTTTGTAACGAAGAGAGGATTGTGTGAAAAAAATGCTAAAATTTCATGGACTCAGGTTGAAACAGGTAGTGCTGTAACATGGAAATATCCATCCTGTATTCTTAAAGGAGATAATTCTGTAGGGGAATTCCATTCTATAGCAGTAACAAATAATTTTCAACAAGCCGATACCGGGACAAAGATGATTCATTTAGGGAATAACACTAGATCAACAATTATATCGAAAGGAATTTCTGCTGGAAAATCACAAAATAGTTATAGAGGGTTAGTTAAAATTACTCCAAGAGCTAATAACGCTAGAAATTTTTCTCAATGTGATAGTTTACTAATTGGGAATAAGTGTGGGGCTCATACCTTTCCTTACATTGAAACAAAAAATAGATCAGCACAAGTTGAACATGAAGCAACTACAAGTAAAATAGGTGAGGATCAAATATTTTACTGTAACCAAAGAGGTATTGATACTGAAAAAGCAATTGCATTAATCATTAATGGTTTTAGTAGAGATGTTTTGAACAAACTACCAATGGAATTTGCAGTGGAAGCACAAAAACTTCTTGAAATCAGTTTAGAAGGATCCGTAGGATAATATAAAAAATAAAGATATGCTTAAGATAAATAATTTACACGCAAAGGTTGAAGATAAAGATATCCTAAATGGGATTGATCTTGATATTAAAGCTGGAGAAATCCACGCAATAATGGGACCTAATGGATCGGGTAAAAGTACATTAGCATCAGTGATTGCTGGTAAAGAAGATTATGAAATTACAAAAGGTGAGATGCTATTTAATAATAAGTCAATAGATGAATTATCAGCTGAAGAAAGAGCTCACAAAGGAATTTTTATGTCATTCCAGTACCCAATTGAAATCCCTGGAGTTACAATAACTAATTTCATTAAGACAGCTATTAATGAAACACGTAAAGCAAGAGGAGAGAAAGAAATGCCTGCTAATGAAATGCTAAAACTTCTAAGAGAAAAATGTAATATGCTAGAGATTGATAGAAAATTTCTTTCAAGATCTATTAATGATGGGTTTTCAGGTGGCGAAAAAAAGAGAAATGAAATTTTTCAAATGGCTATGCTAGAACCAACATTAGCAATCTTAGACGAAACTGATTCAGGACTAGATATTGATGCGCTTAAAATTGTTGCTAACGGAGTAAATAAATTAAAAAATAAAGATAATGCTATAGTAGTTATTACTCATTATCAGAGATTGCTTGACTATATCATTCCTGACCATGTACATGTATTGTTTGATGGTAAAATAGTAAAATCAGGGAATAAAGATCTTGCAATTGAATTAGAAAATAAAGGATACGACTGGATTAAAGAGGAAATAAATAATTAATAACAATGATTGATTTAAAAGAAAAATTATTATCGTCTTTTATAGCTTTTGAAAATCAAACTAATATTGACAGTTATGTTCATGATATTAGATCAGAGGCTATTAAAAACTTTGAATCAATTGGATTCCCTAATAAAAAATTAGAGAATTGGAAATACACTTCTTTGAAAAATCTTTTAAAGAATGATTTTATTGTTTTGCCAGAGATAAATAATCTTCTTGAATTCAAGGATATCAAAAAATATCTAATTGATGACATAGATTCTTATAAGATAATTTTTGTTGATGGGAAATATTCATCCCATCTATCTGATACTACTCACGAAGGTATGGACATATGTATTCTATCTGCTGCATTATCACAATCAAAATATGAACTGCTAATTGAGAATTATTTTAATAAAATTGCAAATGATGATGGGATTACTTCATTAAATACAGCTTTTTCAAGTGAAGGTGCATTTATACATATTCCGAAAAATAAGTTTGTAGATAAACCTATTCAAATTATTCATTTCTCAACCGGTAATGAGTCATCTCTAATGTTTCAGCCAAGGAATTTGATTATAGTTGATGAAAACTCTCAAGTTCAGATAATTGAAAGGCATCAAAGCTTAAGTGAAAATAAAGTTTTTACAAATAGTGTTACTGAAATCTATGCTGACAAAAAATCTATAATTGATTATTATAAAATCCAAAATGACAATTTACAAGCATCATTAATTGATAACACCTATGTAGATCAACAGCGCAATAGTTCTTTTACAATGCATACATTTTCATTTGGAAATGAGCTAGTAAGAAATAATCTAAATATTTCTCAAAATGATCAGTTTATTGAAACTACTATAAAAGGAGTTACAATTATTGGAGACAAACAACATGTAGACCACAATACCTTAATTAATCATAACAAACCAAACTGCAATAGTCATCAGGATTATAAAGGAATTTATGATGATAAATCTACTGGAGTTTTTAACGGGCAAGTTATGGTGAAAAAGGTAGCGCAAAAAACAAATGCATTTCAATCAAATAATAATGTATTACTTTCTGATCAAGCAACAATAAATGCTAAACCTCAGCTAGAAATTTACGCTGATGATGTAAAATGCTCACACGGATGTACAGTTGGTCAATTAGACAAGAATGCACTATTTTATTTAAAATCTAGAGGAATACCAGAAAAGGAAGCGACTGCACTTTTAATGTATGGGTTTGCTAATAATATTCTAGAAAGTGTAAAGATTCCTGAAATTAAAACTAGGATAAACCATATTATTGCTAATAAATTAGGAGTAAAAATTGGTTTTAATTTATAAATGAAAAATACAACATCATTTAATATAGAATCTATAAGAAATGATTTTCCAATACTAAATTCTAAAGTTAAGGGGAAGCAGCTAATCTATTTTGATAATGCAGCAACTACCCAAACTCCTCAAGTTGTAATTGATTCAATTGTATCATATTATTCAAATCTTAATGCAAATATTCATAGAGGAGTTCATTATTTAAGCCAAAAAGCTACGGAAGCTTATGAAAATACTAGAAAAAAATTTCAACATCATCTTAATGCAAAAAGTTCTAGTGAAATCATATTTACTTCTGGTACTACTCACAGCATTAATCTAGTTGCAAATGGGTTTATCAGCATATTAAATAAGGGAGATGAAATTATTGTTTCAAATCTTGAACACCATAGTAATATTGTTCCATGGCAAATGCTATGTGAAAAAACTGGTGCAATAATGAAAGTTATTCCAATGAATCAGGATGGCGAATTAGTTTTGTCTGAATATGAAAAATTATTATCTGATAAAACCAAAGTAGTATTTGTAAATCATGTTTCTAATGCACTTGGCACAATAAATCCTGTTAAAGATATTATTAATAAAGCCCATAAATTTGGTGCTGCCGTATTAATTGATGGAGCTCAGGCTCTTCCTCATTTTAAAGTTGATGTTTTGGATCTAGATGCTGATTTTTATGTAGCATCAGCCCATAAACTATATGGACCTACTGGGGTTGGGATACTTTATGGAAAAGAAACTTGGCTAAATAAATTGCCGCCATATCAAGGAGGAGGAGAGATGATAGATGAGGTAACATTTGATAAAACTACCTATGCAAAACTGCCAAATAAATTTGAGGCAGGCACACCAAATATTGCTGGCGTAATAGCATCGGGGACTGCTCTTGATTATATAAATAAAATTGGTTTAGACAGCATTGCAAACTATGAATCAGAACTCCTAGATTATGCCACTAAAAGATTAATGGAAATTGAAGGAGTAAAAATATATGGGGATAACAATAGTAAAACTTCTGTAATTTCATTTAATTTAAAAGATTTACACCATTATGATATAGGATCCATAATTGATAATGAAGGGATAGCAGTTAGAACTGGCCATCATTGTGCGCAACCGATAATGGACTACTATAAAATCTCAGGTACAATTAGAATTTCATTAAGTTTTTATAATACTAAGCAAGAAATAGATTCCTTAATTGATGCTATAATTCAAGCAAAAAAAATGCTAACATAAATTTATTCAACTTGAATAAATTTATTAGTTATCGTATTTTTAAATAAAAAACAAATTGACAATACAGCAAATACAAAACGATATCATTTCAGAGTTTCAGATGTTTAGTGACTGGACTCAAAAGTATGAATATATTATTGATCTTGGGAAAAACTTGCCAGTTATAAATGATCAATTTAAAACAGAAGAAAATATCATTAAAGGTTGTCAAAGCAAAGTATGGCTTTATGCAGAAAATATTGATAATAAACTTATATTTACTGCAGACAGTGATGCTATCATTACAAAGGGAATAATAGCAATACTAATAAGAGTTTTTTCAAATCAATCAGCTCAAGAAATAATAGATGCTGAGGTTGATTTTATTGATAAAATTGGGCTAAAAGAACATTTATCTCAAACACGTGCAAATGGATTGTCAAATATGATAAAACAAATCAAGCTATATGCAATAGCTTATTTAAATAATTAACAATGAGTAAAGAGGAATTTAACCCAAATGAAATTGGTGAAAAAATTATAGATGTTATCAAAACAATTTATGATCCAGAAATACCTGTTGATATTTATGAACTCGGTTTAATCTACGATGTGCTAGTAAATGAGGATTTTGATGTTAAAATAATAATGACATTAACCACACCAAATTGTCCCGTTGCAGAAACATTGCCTGTAGATGTAAAAGATAAAGTAAAAACCATTAAAGGAATTAAAAGTGTTGAAGTTGAAATGACTTTTGAACCGCCATGGACACAAGATCTAATGAGTGATGAAGCAAAACTGGAGCTTGGAATATTATAAATTATATAGATGTCTAAAAATATTATTAATAGAGTAGAAAAAAGCAAATTAATATCAATCGATCTTGAAGACTATTATTTACCAGGGGAGAGACATGAAATTGATTTAAAAAATTGGCTGGTTGATGAACTATTCCTAAAAGAAAAAGACTTTAGAACAATTATAAAAAATCATAATTGGAAACAATATGAAGATGCTTTTGTTGCAATTCATTGTTCTAGTAAAGCAATTATTCCACCATGGGCATTTATGCTTATCTCTTCTGAATTAACACAATATGCTAAAAAAGTGGCTATAGGAAATTTAGATTATTTAGAGCAAAAGATTTTTGAAGATGAAATTGAAAAAATAGATTTACAACCTTTCAATAACAAGTCTATAGTAATTAAGGGATGTTCTAACAATAAAGTTCCAACATCTATTTATTATATGTTTTCTGCTAAGCTTATGCCTATAGCAAAAAGTATTATGTATGGCGAGGCTTGCTCTTCAGTTCCAGTATTTAAAAAAAAATCTAGCTAGTTTATTTCAGGATATAAAAAATCATTGTATGGGAATCTTGTAATATGAATCTTCCTTACCTCATTATATAGACAATCTTTTAGCTGTTCAATATTAGTCTTATTAATTGCAGAAATAAATTGTACTTTATCTCCAAGTTTGTTCATCCATGTTTGCTCCCATTCTTTAATTGAAAAATGTTTTTTTCCTTTTTCAATTGTTAAATCTTCCTTTTCAAAATGAACTGGCTGATAATTATCTATTTTATTAAAAACCATTATAGATGGCTTATCTAAAGATTTTATTTCATCTAAGGTGTTTTCAACAGCATTAATATGCTCTTCAAAATTAGAATGTGAAATATCAACAACATGTATAAGTAAATCTGCCTCTCTAACTTCATCAAGAGTACTTTTAAAAGACTCTATTAATTGTGTTGGTAATTTTCTTATAAATCCAACTGTGTCACTAAGTAAAAAAGGTAAATTTCTAATTACAATTTTCCTTACCGTAGTATCCAAAGTGGCAAATAATTTGTCTTCTGCAAAAACTTTAGACTTACTTAATAAATTCATTATTGTCGATTTCCCTACATTAGTATATCCTACAATAGCAACTCTTATTAGCTTGCCTCTATTACCTCTTTGAACATGCATCTGTTTATCAATAGCCTTGATTTTTTCTTTTAAAAGTGAAATTTTGTCACGCACGATTCTTCTATCAGTTTCTATCTCTGTTTCTCCAGGCCCTCTCATTCCAATTCCTCCTTTTTGTCTTTCTAAATGTGTCCACATTCCCTTTAATCTAGGCAAAAGATATTGACATTGAGCTAGTTCAACTTGTGTCTTAGCATAACTAGTGGTTGCTCGCTGAGCAAAAATGTCTAATATTAAATTTGTTCTGTCAAGAACCTTGCAATTAAATATTTTACTAATATTTCTCTCTTGAGTTGGAGAAAGTTCATCATCAAAAATTACAGTACTAACATTATTTTCTACAATGTAATTTTTGATTTCTGAAATTTTTCCACTTCCTATAAATGTTTTTGGATTTGGCATATTCAATTTTTGTACAAACCTTTTTACAACTTTTCCTCCAGCTGTAATTGTTAAGAAGTCCAATTCATCAAGATATTCTTTTGATTTTGAAGCCCCTTGGGTTTGTGTAATTATGCCAACTAAAACTGTGTTTTCCAAATTGTATTTTTTACTAAATTATTTAAGCTCACTAATTTACAAATCTCAAAAAAATCAATATGTAAAAATATACTGAAAATTATGATTATTTTGGTTTTGCATTTGTATATTTAATTATTCATGAGAAAGTCTTTATTATTTTCATTATTTCTGTTTATTTATACAATTGGTGTTATTGCTCAAGAGAATACAACTATAGATTGTAGTGGTGGGCCTATTACTACAACATTCTGTTATGATACGGGCCTAGATAATTCATATTCATTCATTAGTAGTGATGGTGGGCCATTAAATTTAGTTATTGATTCTGGTGAAGTAGAAAATGGATGGGATGAACTTTTTGTATATGATTCAGATGGTGTTACTGAATTAACTCCTGCACAACCTTTTTATGGCAATGGTGGAAATGTTTCAGGATTTTCTTTTCAATCCTCTGGTGATAATATAACCATTTTGATTCAAGAAGATT
>CEPK01034178.1_pt1 | contig 11098 bp, 10 predicted proteins | sample 356231 | NCBI WGS metagenome assembly CEPK01 (sample SAMEA2620259, study PRJEB7988) | marine metagenome | biome: marine biome (ENVO:00000447); feature: deep chlorophyll maximum layer (ENVO:xxxxxxxx); material: "saline water (ENVO:00002010), including plankton (ENVO:xxxxxxxx)" | depth 80 m
GAGCGGTCACAAACCAGACGTTACCAGCCGGTAATTAAATGGTTTAGGTGAATCTGTTCGACGCGGCGAGCCGTTAGGACCTCAACAATGTCAGCGCGACATGAGTCAGGTTGCGTAACATCGCGAACGTTCCGAACGGAGGAAAAATGTCGATCAGTATTGATCCTGAAACAGGACTCAAAATCTTTGACACCAGGGCGAGTAAGGCCAGCGAAAAGATCCGCGGTCATGGCTACGAGGTCAATCCAGATCTCGCTCTCAAAACTCTCCCAGAAGCACCATCGAGCGCAACCTTCGACGCAGTTGAACAAAAAAAGTATCGAGAGTTCAAAGAACGCCGTCGCGGAGCCGCCGACTACATGACCATGGAAGGCGAATTCTCCAAATATCTCGAAGATCACTACTCCGAGCCCCCGGTCGAACGCGAAGCGTTAACCGATGAATGCGAGATTTTGGTTATCGGTGCAGGCTTTGCGGGCTTGCTCCTTTGGTATCGACTCAAACAAGCTGGCTTCAACGACGTTAGGTTCTGCGAAAAAGGAGGCGACGTTGGAGGCACCTGGTATTGGAATAGGTACCCAGGTATTGCCTGTGACGTTGAGTCCTACAGCTACTTACCACTCTTGGAGGAAATGGAATATTTCCCAACAATGAAGTTTGCCTCCGGCTTCGAAATTCTTGAGTATTGCCAAACAATGGCGACCAAGTTTGGTTTCTACGACAAATGTCTCTTCCATACGACAGTCGAAACAACAGAATGGGATGAGGAGTCAGCTCGATGGACAGTAAGAACTGATCGCGGCGACGCCATGAAATCCCGATATGTCATCTTGGCGAATGGGATTTTGACCACTCCCAAATTGGCTCGAATAAACGGCATGGAGACCTTCAAGGGAGAGTCGTTCCACACCTCTCGTTGGCGCTATGACGTAGACCTCGAAGGGAAAACCGTTGGCATTATCGGAACGGGAGCCACAGCGGTCCAGGCCATCCCAGAATTAGCAAAGGTGGTGGGGGACCTGTATGTATTTCAGCGCACACCATCTTCCATTGACGTACGAGACCAGCGTGAGACAGCGAACGAAGAAATTGAAGCCTGGAAAACAGAACCTGGCTGGGCTCGAGCTCGACGTAAACGTTTTTCACGAATCTCCGCAGGGCGAAGCGCAATCCAAGCTAATGACGACTATCTGGCAGGGCGAGTCGATGATTTCAAGGAACGAAAGGAACACGCCCAAAAACTCAGTCCCGAGGAACTAGTTCAAAAACAGTTGGACTCTAACTTTCGGATCATGGAACAGATTCGAGCACGAGTCGATGCGATTGTTGAAGACCCTCAAACAGCGGAAGCGTTAAAGCCCTACTATCCCTACGGTTGTAAGAGGCCGACGTTCCACGACGAATACTTACCCACCTTTAATCTTCCTCACGTGCATCTTGTTGATACTGCCCCAATGGGTGTCACCAGCATCAACGAACGAGGAGTTGTTCACGGCGATGAGGAATTCCCTCTTGACGTTTTGATTTATGCCACTGGCTTCCAATGGATGGCCACCTCAACTTTCAACATGGTCGCTGGTCGGGGAGGCCAGACGATGAAAGATAAATGGGAGAACGAGGGAACCAAAACGTTCTTGGGTATCCACAGCAACGGATTTCCGAACTTGTTCATTATGACTGGCCCGCAGGGAGGTGGCGGAAGCTTCAATTTCACTGATGCCATCGAAACACATGCTGATTACATTGTTTGGATGCTGTCGCACATGCGCGACGAAGGCCACCAAATAGTCGATATCAATGAAGAGGCCGAACTGACCTACGCCGAGCATTGCAAACAAGCTGATATTGCGACCGCTCCGCTACGAGATTGCCTCTCGTACTACAACGGCCATGGGGATGCGGAGCCCGGCAGCCTTGCATATTACGGAGGCGGTAACTGGCATAAGTATCGAGTGCGGGCGCAAGAGACACTTGAACCATACGCTTTCGATTCTGCTTGAGATCACTTCAAGTTCGGGATTACCTCTGAAGCAAGTCGTTCAAGATTTGCAGCCATGAACTCAGGTTCTATTCCAGGTGGCAACCCTGATGTTGCAATGTCGGTGATGCCGTACATGCCTATAAATGCAGAAAGTTCTTGTGTTACCTGGTCTGCATCTCCCACGATGACGTTCTGCGGTATGCCATCGGAGCTTCCCCACCCATAGTCATCTGGGGTTTCCGCCATGAAGGAGCCGTAGACGCCCATACGAAATCGTTCCGCCTCACGAATCTTCGGCCAGTCCTTTTCGCGATCATCTGTCACGTATACAGAACGAATTATTCCCACTCGGTAATTATCGGGATCCTCGCCCTTGGCGATAATCGCATCCCTCCAAGGGTCCAGGACCTCTTCGCGGCGTCCTTGGGGAAGCAAATTTGTGCCGAAGCGTGCAGCGCGCAACGCGCCAGGCTCTTTCATTGCTGCAATCCAAAGGGGAGGGCCGCCTGGTTGAACCGGTTTTGGATGCACATCAATGTCCGACAGGTTGTAACGCTTACCGCTGAAACTAAATGGTTCCTCTCCCCAAGCAAGACGAAGTATCTCAATCGCTTCATCAGTCATGGAGACTCTGTTTCGCAACGGAACTCCGAAGGCATCAAATTCTTTTGGTACATAACCCATGCCGATTCCGAACTCCATTCGACCATTAGATATCTGATCGAGTACCGCCAGCTCCTCGGCTAAACGGATCGGGTGGTACAAAGGCAGAAGAGCGATGTCATTTGAGATGCGGATTTGTTTTGTTCGTGCAGCTATCGCGCCGGCGAGAGGCTGGAACGCGGGTAAATAACCGTCTTCAAGGAAATGGTGTTCTGTGAACCAAATATGATCAAAGCCGAGTTGGTCAGCTAACACAGATTGTTCGATGGTGGCTGCGTACACATCGGTCATGGTCATCTCGCCGCCAGGAACATGCCGGCAGTCGTACATGACACCGAATCGGAGTGGTTTTGGTGCCATTGTTCCCCTTCGTTGTGGCTTTCTCAGGACCGTAGTCGCTCTAAACGAACTAGGTTTCAGATATGCAGATAGAACGTGACACGCGCGGTTCGGAATTAGGACCAAATCAATATGAGGATGCGGAGGGCTATGTAGCTCCCCTTCCCGCAGGCTTTGGACCCAGGTCTAATCCGTTGGGGGCTTTCCCCACAGGCCCAGAGGTTGGTCAGCCCCTCCCTGATGTGATCACGTTGGATTCAGATGGCAAGAGCATTGACCTTCATGCTGACCGTAACGGCCAACCAGCAATCCTAGTTTTCACTCGCTCGGCGGTTTGGTGACCGCCTTGCCGTACCCAGCTGGTCGAGCTGGAAAAAGGAATGTCGGCATTTGAAGCCGCAGGCGCAAAACTTTACGTTTTGAGTTACGACGAAGTTGATGCGCTCGCGGATTTTAAGAATGCGCACGGAACGACTTTTACGATGCTTTCGGATCCTGATAGTGAAATTATCCGAGCTTTTGGCATCCTCAACACCACGATTGCGGAGGACGATCACCCTTGGTATGGCATTCCCTATCCCGGTGTATACGTAATCGATGGCGATGGAATAATCATCGAAAAGTTCTTTGAGAATAACTTTACGGTCCGACCGGGCCCCGAACAGTTGCTTGCTGTGTTGAAGGGCGAGCAGGTAAATCTCGCTGAGAAGAACGATGGCGATGAACAAGTACAGGTTGAAGTTGCCTTCGAAGGTGACACGCTTCCCGCAGGTATCAGCCGTCAGATAGTTGCCCGTTTTTCGGTCCCAGAAGGGATGCATCTATACGGACAACCGGTTCCAGAGGGTCTTGTGGCGGCCTCAATTCAATTAGATGAAGATCTAGAAGGCATTGTTTCGTACACACCTATTGCCCCTCAGACGCACACGTTGACGTTGTCTGGTGATGGTCACACATTGCAGGTGTACGAAGGTGACGTTGTTTTGCGTTTACCTGTCGCTCAAAATGGACGCGCGATCGAAAAAGATGATGAGGGCCGATGGGTCACAATCAGCGGCAAGGTGCGATGGCAGGCATGCGATGACGAAAAGTGTGACGTTCCGCGCGAACACCCCTTTAGTTTTAGGTTGCCAGCAGCCTTCACAGTCATGGCAGATATGGGGCCCGGTGAGGGACGCGTACCTTCAATGAATGGCGCTAAACACTTCAAAAAAATGACGGAGCGACGTCAGAGAAGTTCCTGACTTTCCTGATCACAACCTCACTTTGGGCGAGTGATGTGAGTTACTGACCTAGGCTACTGACATGGCTGAACTTGTTTATTTTGATGCCGACGCCGACAAGAGCGACATCGTAAACGTCTTGCGGGAAGACGGAGCGTGTGTCCTAAGAGACGCTATGGACGATGACCTTCGTAAACGTCTCGATTCGGATCTAGGTCCTCTCATTGAGGCAACCCCAACGGGTCGAGACGACTTCTCAGGCAGATTGACGGGACGAACAGGCGCGCTGGTTGCCCGGAGTGAAGCATCTCGAGAGTTAGTAATGCATCCCACCATTACGGATCTAGCAAGAGAGTTTCTTGAGCCCTTCACTGAAAAGATTCAGTTACACCTCACGCAAATAATCAATATTCAACCCGGGCAGGGAGCGCAACCTCGACACCGAGACCGCCTCGCGTGGGGCGGGTATCTTCCCGCAGAAATTGAGCCACAGTTCAACACTATTTGGGCGCTTACAGATTTCACTGAAGAAAACGGTGCAACCCGAGTTGTTCCTGGATCAGTTAACTGGCCCGAAGATCGCAGGCCGACTGACGAAGAAACCATCCAAGCGGTCATGCCTGCGGGCTCCGTCCTGCTTTATTCAGGGTCGGTCATCCACGGGGGCGGCCAGAACCTTAGTGAGTCGAATAGAACAGGGCTCAACATCACCTACTGCCTAGGTTGGTTACGAACTGAAGAAAATCAGTATCTTTCATGCCCGCCAGAGATCGCTGAGGGCCTTGACCCTGATTTGCAGGAGATGCTGGGTTACACCATGGGGAGCTACGCATTGGGTTATTACAGTGACCCGACTGAGGTAAGTGAAATCAACGATTTGCGTCCCCCTGAGTTCATCCTTGGTCGTCCACCTCGCGAAAAAGCCAGTAGCGCAGCTCTAATTACGGACTGACATCCGGATCTATGCGGAATTAATCATTCAGACGCGTGCCGCGTCTTGTTGATTTGTTGCCTTGATGTCGATGGGGGATCAAGTAGCCAACTGAGAGTGAGTAACACAGCCATTGTCACAGCGCCTATGAGAAATGCTGGACCGGCCCCGAGCCAGGAATAGAGGGGAGCAGCAGATAGAGCGCCAATCATTGATGCAGCGGAGCCCATTGCCTCACCTAACCCTTGTGCCGCCGCCGCATCGTCTTTAGGAGCGGCGTCAGAAACCGCAGCTTGGGATCCTGGTGACTGAATTGCCTCCATGATTCCGTGTGGCATTGCGGCGATGAATAGAACTGGCACCGACGTGATCCACCCGTAGGAGGCCATTAAAGGGACGGTAGCGAATGCTGACAGCAACGAAGTTATTCGAGGGTTGTAACGGTCCGAAAGTGAACCCGCCCAGCGGGCAATTATCAACATGGGTAATGCGAAACCGGTTAACGAAAGCGAGATCACCATCGTCGACGCTCCCAAATTATCCATGTGCGGTGCCCACAGCGGTTCGAACACGCCGATCGAGTACCTAAACGAAACGACGACTAAGAGCGCGGCAACCATTTCACGGACGCGAATCAGACGTCGCAGGACTCGCTTGTCGTCGCGAAGAATATTTTCGGCCGCTGGTATTACGAGCCTGTGAACCGAGGCGTATGTTGCTGCTGTCAGGGCTCCGAAAATGATGAATGGCGTTTTGACATTGAAAGCCACTGTCAGGGCGCCTGCTAATGGTGGCCCGAACACAAACCCTGCCAAGTACGCGCCGTAAAAAGCACCGAGTTGTCGACCTTGGTCGTCGCCTGCGTTCACGATTATGTATCGGCGACTGGCAGGCACGATAACCCCGATTCCAGCCCCAAGGATTAAGCGCGCAATGACAAATTGCCAGAGTTGATCAGCTAGCCCGAACCAGAGAAGTCCTATTGCCGATGCGGCCACGCCGGCGCGCATTAGTAACCCGCCGTATCCTCTGTCTGCATATCTGGACAACCACAACTGGGTGACGAGTGCGCCGATGAACGCTGATCCGGCAATCCAACCGAGATCTCGCTCAGCGATGCCGTACTCGTTGTGGATTTCCGCAAGGAGCGCGAATACTGAAGACACTCCAGCCATAGTGGTTCCAGCGACGAGGTACAGGCTGCGCATCGTTCTTGTTTAGGTGTGGTATCCGGCTGGTGGTCCGAAGACACCGCTGAGGTCAGGAGGCCCCTGATAGAGCCAGGTCATTGAACGACTTGCGAATTTCCAGTTGCCGTCAACGCGGCGGTAGGTGTCGTCGTAATAGGCAATGTAGTGGAGGTTCTTTCCTGATTTGGTCCTAGCAAACTCACTGAAATACCAACGACCCTCACCCTCAACTTCGTTTGTCGTAGCGGTGCCATTTAGCGCTAGCTGAATTACTGATTCAAACAGGTTCATGGAACTTGCCATTGCTGAGCGAATTTCGTTTCGGCCGCGGACTGGGCCTCGACCAATATTCCAGATGCCATCTTCTGCCCATAAGTCAAGCCAGGATTCCTGATCGTTGTGACAAACCCGATCGCAGTAGTTATGAACGAGGTTCTTGATTTCTTGGTGATCGTTCATAGTTGTGAAGTTACCGAGGGGAGTCGAGGTAGTGGTCAAGGGTTTCGTGAAAGTGACGAATTCGACTTTCTTGATACGCCGCCAATGTTACTGTGCGGCGCTTGTTAGCTCGGAGGCCCCTTTGGATTCGAATCAAGTTTTCGGTGTCTTGATCAACGACCATTCCTGCCCCACCCAGCGCGTCCGTGTCGCTCCAACTGTCGTCTAGGCCCAGTTTTACGATTGGTGCGGGAGGTGGGGGAGATCCCTCGTCCGGATGAGCGAAGAGAAGCATTATTTCCATTATGGAAGTATGAGGGTCATTCCCATTGGGTCGGAAGCGATAGCAGATAGGTACGCCCTGGCCTCCCCAAGGAACCAAGTTAGGGAACAAGAAGTATTCAATGGCGTCCAACGTTTCGGAGGTCGAAAGATTGGACATGTCAGCTCGAGCTGATGCTCCTAACTTCTCTCGGGCACGCTCTGCGAGAAGTTCGCGTACTCGATCGCCTTCCTGAGGGACTATCGGTGTTCCTCCATGAAAAGGAACATCGCGTTGCATTTTCCTAATTGTTTCTTCTGCGGGAACGTCTCTTAAGTTAGGGCTGGGCATTCCCTCCAATGTGATCATTCTGTTGACGTGACGCGAATCAGGAAAGATGTCGTATTGCGTGTTTGCATCAGCTACGTAGGCAGCAGTCTGTGGATGCGTAACGCCGATGTGGTAGCTCTCGATAAAAGCCTCTAACGCGAGCTTCCAGTTACACGGCATGATCTTCTCTACGTGAGCGGCCTTCCAACGTTGGTCTAACGGAAAGTCCTGGAACTCTCTATCGAGGACTTCGATATAGCTGTCAAAGGGCTCGCAGTCGTCATCAAAATTGACGAAAACGAAACCTCCCCAGAATGCAGTTCTTGCTGTAGGTAGACAAAAGTCTTGAGGCACAATGTCTGGGAAGTCCCAGCTGTTCGGTATATGAACGAGGTCACCGTTGAGATCCCAGGTAAAACCGTGGAAAGGGCACCTAAACCGCTGAATATTTCCTCCCTCAGTACGAAGCTGGGTTCCTCGATGAAGGCATGAATTTATGTAGGCAGTTATGTCGTGGGTTGCTAAACCAGTTCGGACGACTATTACTGATTCGTTAGCTACCTCGTAAACGATGTGATCGCCTACTGCTGGGATCTCTTCTAAGCGGCAGGCCATTTGCCATACCTTCCGCCAGACATGCTGAACTTCTCGGTCGTGCCATTCTTGGCTCAGATAACGGTCCACAGAGATTTCTTGGTTATTTGAGTAAGGAGGTGGGTATTCGCGAAGAAGGACTTCGGGAGGAGCAATTGCGTCCTCACCCAGAACGTCTTGCACAGTTGGGCCTGGTGAACGGTCGCCCCTACTTCCCTCCATGATGTCAATCTATCCTTTGTTCGCGTTTGGAGAAGAGTTGACTAGTTCCTTCGCATATTTAACGATGCGGCCCTGTCGAGAGAGTCGTCTGCTATAGGGCCTCCGTAAATTTCAGTTTCAAACCAGTGAACGAAGGCGGCGTCTTTAGATGGCTTCCACAATGACCAAGCTGCCTTAGCACCCGGACTTTGCATAAGTCCCAACTTGAGTAAGTTCACTCGCATGTCGAGTTGCTCGGGAGTTGCCAAGCCGTTCTGTCGTTGTTCGTAAGTATCGAAAAGGTCAACCAACATGGTGTTTGTCCAAAGTGTTACCCGCCATTGATCCTCAGCCGTTAGTTCCTCGGATGAAAAATCCTTGGCAAGAAAAGCAACGAATTCCTCGTTCTGAGTTGACGATAAGTACCGTTCGTAGAGTCGATCAGTGAGGGTATGACTGAATTGCGCCCTCGTGAGTTTCACGTTTAGCTGCGCCTCTCGTGCCAAATAAATCAAGGAAAGCGGCAGAAGAGCGCCTTCAATGATTTGGGCGATTGTGCCTAGATCGTCCAGCATTGATATGTCCTTTGTTTGGTTGACGTGCGATCGTTGACCGCGGCCACGTTTGGATGGGTGCCCTTGTTTACAGCGCGAAATGAGGTGTTGTAGTCAAGCGCAGTGCCTAGCTCTTGCTCTACGGTGCAGGGCATGACTTCACAGCCCTATTACGACCCAGAAGTGCGTGCCTTTTTGGAATCACAGCCGGCCTTAGGAACGGTCAACGGCGAGACCCTTGAAGCTGCTCGGACCTCGCGTTTGATGCGTAACGAGGAAGTAGAACTCTCTGATGAGGTTGAAAGAGTGGACCACTTTGTTCCCGGGGTCGATGGAAATGATGTGCGGGTTCGAGTTCACCGTTCAAAAAGCTCGACGGAACTGTCGCCTGCCCTTTACTGGACTCATGGTGGGGGATATGTGCTGGGGAGTCCTGAGCAAGACGATGAGAGATTTGATCGTTGGTGTCAAAGGTTTGGGCTAGTTGGAGTGGCTGTTCAATATCGCTTAGCGCCGGAGCACCCCTATCCAGCGGGTCTTGAGGACTCCTACGCCGGTCTCAAATGGTTGAAGGAAAACGGTGAATCAATTGGCGTTGATGTCGAAAGAATAGGTATAGGTGGCCCAAGTGCAGGGGGTGGCATGGCGGCAGCTTTGGCCCTACTTGTCAGAGATCGAGGCGAATTTGAAATTGACTATCAGCTTCTGATTTACCCAATGATTGACGACACGCGCAGTTCGACTACAGCTGGTTGGGATGTTCCTGTATGGGATCCGGAATCGAACCACTTTGGTTGGAGCTCTTATTTGGGCGATTTGTTTGAAACTGACGCGGTTCCAAGTCACGCTGCTCCAACTAGAGAAGTTGATTTAAGTGGCTTACCGCCCGCGTTTATTATGACTGGCAGTTTGGATGGCTTTGCTGACGAAGACATTGAATATGCCAAGCGTCTAAACCACGCTGGGGTGCCCGTTGAACTGCATGTCTATCCGGGGGCACCTCATGGATTTGACGGATTTGCGGCCGGGACGGCCGTGGCTAGGCAAGCTCGGTCTGACATCAACGGTTTTCTTACCAGAATGTTGGGTTCTGGCTAGAGCTACGACTTTACGTAGAACGACTCCCGCGCCTGTGAGGGCGGAACTATAGGAATCTCATTGTCGGTTAACGGGGCCATCCATTGTTTACGTTCTAAAGCGGCTTCGATGTACGGAGCTAATTCCCGTTCTTTTTGGGCTACTCGCTCGTCTCGATAGGGTGCGAAGTGTGGCAGCACTTCTTCTCCGAAGAGTTCAAGACTCTCACAAATGTGCTTGTGCTCATTTTTGCCACCCTGTTGTAAGAAGATGACTTGATCGACACCAGCGGATTCAAATTCTTTGACTAACGCTGTGTAATCGTCAGGAGTACCGATGCCAGGCGCGCCTATGGTGGGTAACTCCGGCCCGCGAAGTTCTTCGTACTCCCCCCACAGGTTGCTACGACCGGGCCGTGTTTCGTTGGCGACCAATGCATTGACTGCGTAGCGAAAGAACTGGAATCCGTCGATGCCACGGCGCATTGCCTCATCTGCATCGCGGTGAAGACTAAAGCCGGCCACCATAGCCAGATTCGCATTTACGCTGTGGCCAATGGGAACGCATTCATCGCTTCGGATGATGTCGTAATACGTGTCTGCCCATGTTTTCGCTTCGTCGGGGTCTACGAAACTAAAGGCCAGAGCGCCTAATCCATTTCGCGCGGCTACCTCAATCGTGGAGCGGTTGGTGCAAGCTATCCACATCGGCGGGTGAGGCTTTTGTAGAGGCTTCGGCACCACGTTTCTGCAAGGCATCGAGAAACCTTCACCTTCGAAGCCAGGGTATGGCTCCATCACCATCATGTTGGCGATTTGCTCCGCTGCTTCTAGCGAGAGCTCCCGTTTCCTTTTCGCATTTATGTCGTATCCGCGCAGTTCCAGGCGTGTCGCTCCTTCCCCGATACCAAATTCAGCTCTCCCTCGAGAAATCAGATCCAACATGGCCACTGTCTCTGCGCTACGAGAGGGATGGTTGTAGTTAGGAATCACTTGTCGGATGCCAAGTCCAATTCTGATGCGTTCGGTCTTGGCGGCGAGCGAAGCGAGAAAAACATCTGAGGCCGAGCAATGGGAGTATTCCTCAAGAAAGTGATGTTCGACCGCCCATGCGTGATCAACTCCGATTTGGTCAGCCAACACAATTTGCTCAGTTGCTTCTTCGATGAGGCGCAATTCTGCTTCTTCGTCCCACGGCTTAGGTAGTTGCAGCTCGTAGAGCATTCCGAACTTCATGTTTCCCCCTTGAGTTCGCTTCGACCCTACAGCGGTGAGGCGAGGTTGTTTAGTTTTCTTGAGTTCTGTTCGTGGGCCGG
>CEPK01015905.1_pt1 | contig 11095 bp, 13 predicted proteins | sample 356231 | NCBI WGS metagenome assembly CEPK01 (sample SAMEA2620259, study PRJEB7988) | marine metagenome | biome: marine biome (ENVO:00000447); feature: deep chlorophyll maximum layer (ENVO:xxxxxxxx); material: "saline water (ENVO:00002010), including plankton (ENVO:xxxxxxxx)" | depth 80 m
GTACCAGGAGTCGAAACAACCTGCCAATAACCGCTACCCGAATATGGGGTTTGCCCCGAGTGCGCGGTTCTCGCTACATACGAGCCTCCGCTGTACTCGACGACATCCCCAATGGAATAAGAGGTACCAGACGACCATTGTCCCTGATAACGGAAACCGTCAGCATAGGAAATAAGGTTCTGCCCTCTTCCAACGTCATTTACATACGTTGTTCCTGTACTCATTCAAGCGCTCCCACACGATTTTCAAGGTCTTGGACTACAGCCACGAGCGCAGAAACAACTGACTGATGCCGCCACGTTTGCGGTAAATCAGATGAATCGTATGAAACCCAATCGGGAGCCACATCAGCGACTTCCTCAGCGATAAACCCAGTTTCGGGAGTTTGATTTTGGTAATCAATCCCTGAAGCTGTGGAAACCTCAGCATCCCACTTGAATGTTCGTGGGGTCAGTGCCGCAATCTTTGTTTTAGCAGTCTCCAAATCAACATCAGCTATATCTTCTTTGTATCTTTCCGAAGAAGAAACAATTCCCAACTGGTGAGAACCAGTCGTGGTGATACCAGCAGTGGTAGTTGAAGCAAGCGTAGGCCAACCATTTTGAGCCCGTAAGTCAAGAACTGTGCTGCCTACAGGACCTGATTCAGAAATTGTTAAATGAGCGTTGTTGTTGTGAACAAATTGGAAACCAGGAAGGTTGGTTACTGGAAGATTGTCTTTCCACTCTAAATAATCGTGATCCGAACCAGAGTAATCATTACCCATGTAGATACGGGCATAATCAAATCGAGTTTGTACTCGAAGCTCCCCACCGATATCTACGTTCGCCCCAACATTCAGCCACTGGCAATCGATACGGGTACCTAACCCAAGCCCATAATCACTTGACGTTCCAGGCACGCTCTCGTTTTTGTTGGAATAACCAATAATGTCGCCACGAATCGCCATCGAACCGTTAATGACAAGACGGTATTCGGATTCGGGTCGGGCTTCAGGCGATCCAGCGTATCCTTCGCCAGCACGATTCGAATACACCGAGTAACGGTGTTTCTCAGTGTCGTAGTTTCCTGCGAAAGCACCAGAAGCAACATCATTTGGATATGACAACTCGTGAGTGTTGTTTCCTGGCCCAGTAGCTGTAAACCCAGCACGATACTGATGTTCGAGTAACCAGTTGCCAGCAGTTTCACCGTTGATGTTTTGTCCAGTGCTCAAACCAACAACGTCATGCTGAGAAGAGTTCAAGTACATCGCCCCAGCGTTATTAGTAACCGTTCCAAAGCTCGACGTGCCCGTAGCTGTCAACGTGCCAGTCGAAACATGCCCTGAAACAGTCAGGTTGCCTGTGATAGCCCCACCCGATTTTTGGATTACTCCTGGGTAAGTGTTTGTTTGCCCAACGACGCCTTCAAGCCACTGCTTTAAGTACATCCAATTCCAGTTGTATTCCGAAGCCAAAATTGCGTCACCTGCTTCGGCTTCGTTGGGGATGGTATAAGCGACCATTACCGCAATCTCCTATGCAGATATGTGAATGCCATTGCGTTTACTTCCCAAGCCTCATCGGTGTTTGTAGGACCAGTTATCTTCATCTGTATGGCCTTAGCTGTCCCAAGCGTGGGTAAACGCTCAATTTGTGTGATGTTTGTGTTGGGATCACCAGCCCAAAACGATGTAGGGGGACCATCCTCAGGATCAGGACTCCAAGGAGTATTCGGGTTATCCCAAGTAGCGTGCGTCAACGGTCCCGTTTGCACACCAAACGTCATCGATTTCTTTGTAGTACCCCCGTCGTAATCGACGTACAAGTCTGCGTTCAGCGCAACCGACGAATCAGAGCTAGTAACAACGCGAGGTTTACCCCAACGCTTCCTAACAATAGGGTTCTTCCCCACCAGCCACGACGTTGTGTACGAACTGTCGATATGAGTAGTTGAGGACCCGCCATAGAAGTCGTTCTCCCGACTTTGCTCTAAAACCACTACCCGCCCAGTGTTTTCTTGACAGGCAGCCATCAAATTTTGCTGCGCATTCGGAGGCGCATACGTCAACATCGTGTCCGCATCAATATCCGTCATCGTCCACGCCCCGCCCATTCCGAGGGTCGGATCGAAGATCAAGACACGACGAGAAGTGTTAGATGACGAGTTATCGGACCAATCAACAGACACATACAGCCTGTTCTTAAACCACGCGAGCTGTGGCGGACGATTGAATTGCAATCTGCCGTCATCAATAGCTGGTTGCAGTTTCTCGAACACCCACACAAATTGTTGGCCGTCGAACAGCCACACACCTTGCCTGTCGTACCAGAAGTAAACGCCATAAGGCGTTGACACTGGAGAAGACATGCTGACAGAACCAACGTCTTGCGTTAAAGGAACAAGCTGAAACGAATCAGTGCCCGAACCATAAATAGCGTGAATGCTGTTTGTCTTAAAGATCAGCAACCTGTCAGCAAACGGAACAAGCGCCGACACTTCGTCGCCTCGTTCCCCCACGTTGACATCCACATAGTCGTATTCGACCCACGACTCAGGATCATTAAGTTTCGACCAGCGAACCCGATTCTTAAATTCAGTGCCGCCCTCAGTGGACGATCCAGTCCAAGCGAAGTTATTCCAATGACAGGTGTATTTCGCTACTGGATAGTTACCTGCTGAACCATTCAAGTTCGCTGCAAGGTTCGAAGCAGTCGAACCGTCATAAACAAACGACGGCGCTGTGCCCGACACCCCATAAAACTTGTTGTTAGTTGTTTGCCCATACAAACGGTCGCCGTTACCAACAGAAACACCGTTTATCGTTGTGAAATCACCAGTCGCTGACTGCGCCACAGTTGTGCCGTACGAACAAATAATTTTCGAAACCCCACCGTCAGGTGTGAACTGGGAAAGCCCAGTCACATCAGACTGCAACGCAGTGCTATTGCGAGCCGTCACACCATTACGCATCTTGATGCCGCCCCGAGGGTCAACATCAACATTCAACATTGCAGGGCTTTCAGTTGGAGCCAAATTGAACTGATCCGAACGCAAGTTCAGACCACCACTGAAGTCTTGAAGCATTTCCAGCTTGAAATCAGACTTCGCCATCAGCTACTCCCATGCGTAGCGAAGACGATTAGGAGCAAACGACCGCACCTTGTTTTTGTTTAACGTGATTGGCTGCGCCGCTGGTGTCGCCAAATATCGAGCCCGCAAATTATCAAGCTCATTATTGAAAATGGCGAGATACTGAGCCGCCATGCCAGGGTCTTCTTGCTGTTCATATGCCCTCGCAATTCCGTAAGTGGCAAACAGAATGTGGAACGGCTCAGGAAAATCAGAAGGCTCCGTTGCGTCGAGGGAACCCGCCCCGAAAGCGGTCGGGTTCTTAAACCCACGAACGTTGATCGTCAAAGCTGACGACGGAGTGGGATATAACCGAACGTTGTCTCCCCAGAAACTCCAATAACAGGGATCACCTGTACTTGCCGAACTCAACGAATACTGCTCGTCGCCTTCGTCAATACCGATAAAGGCGAGTACATCATCGTCAGTGCGTAGAGCAGCGATGGTTCGCAAACCGCCAGTGATTGCTCCACCTACCGTGGCTTTCGAATAATCAGATGTTCCCGAAACGGTAGTGAAAGTTCCGCTTACTTCGTACCAAGGCCAACGAGCTTCCCCGTAAACAACCTGATCGTACGCTTCACCAATAAATCTGTTCAGGGTGTCGTCACTTATATCCGAGGAGTCAATTTCTACAACCGACTGGATATAGGTCCTCATCGTTGCAATATCCACTAGCTACTCCTTGTGGAAAGTACAGAAGGTTTCTCCTTCAGCGGGACGGGCCTTACATGGATCGCCCGCTTTGGTTGTCGCTAAACAACCTGCGATCTCGACAATCGAAGCCATCGGCTCCACTGCTACAACGTTGCGATTTCCCGTAGGGCGATCAAGCCTCGAAGCGACTTCTCTGCTTCCTTCTCCTGGGTCACCGTAAAGCCGAGCGTTCTTTGAGTAACTCAACTGGTGGGTTCGATTTGTTCTACCGACGTTTCGCATAAATCCTCAAAAGGTGACTTTGTGGGGGGCCGAAGCCCCCCACCTTGTCAGCTAGCTATGACCTAGAGGTCAGTGATTACGCCCTGACGTGCTCGGTTTGAGCAAGTCATTGCGCCGTAGCAAAGTATTTGGCTATATACCGCATCTATGTTGTTGGGTCGCACAAACGGAGTTGCTTTGAACCAAGTGTCCGAGTGACGGACAAGTTGCAGGTACTTGGTGTTCAGGAAGTACAGAGGCTGATCGCCAGCGTCATATCCTGTTGCACCCGTTGATATCGCTGCATCAAAGGTAATTGGTGCGCCTTTGAACATGAGGTTCTGGAAACCTGCATCAGCCATATCGGTATCGGTGTACCGAATGTTTGATGTCAGAAGGCTTTCATACTTCTCATAGGCTTGCTGTGATCCAATGATGATTGTCGGCTGATCGTTACCATTCGAGCAGTCGTTGTACATCGTTGCCATAGCCGCAACCGTTAAGTTAGCGACACCAGTTCCAGTGGCTTCCTGTGCTTTCCAGAAGTCGTTACCTGTTACTGAAGGGTCAATGCCAGCCATTGCGTTAGCAGTCAGAGCCGAGCCATCAACAATCTTTTTGAGGCCAAGCATGTCTTTGCCGCTGTTGCCAGCGCCATCGGCATACAACATGGTGTTGAGGTTCTCGATAATTGTTTCCTGTGTCTGGAAAATCTTGCCTTCCAGCAGGTCAATTATTTGAGCCTCACCGTTGTTCTTCGCTTCTTCAATGCCAGTGATAGTCACTGTTGCTGCATACTGTTTCCAGTCATATTCAGCAGCAGAGATGCCCTCTTGCCCTGTGACGGGAATTGATTCAGCCCCTGCGTATGAACCTGCGGTGTCATTCTTGCCGTAGATAACTGGAACAACAATCTTCGCGCCACCAGACACTGTTCTCATAGTTTGACCGTTAGTCAACGCATAGAAAAGTGGTCGAGCGGAAAAGACGTTATCAGTCAGCTTCGGCACATAGTTGTTGAGAGTCGTAGACAGAATCTCATCAAAATTGGTGTTACCAGCCATTTAGCTGTTTCTCCTGTTGTTAGTGCTTATTCAGCGTGCTGTTTAAGAGCCTGAGCAAACGCTTCCCGAATAGACGAAGGAGCTTCCTTCACATCAGGAACAGCAGAAGGTTGCTTCGATCCACCCGCCTCAATAGTTGAGGCTTCCCGCTTCTTCTCATAAACATCCAACTCAGATTTGAGTTTCGCCCGCTCCTGCTCAACAGCGCTGTAACGCATATGAGTCAAAGCAGCTTCAAGGTTGTCTATACCGTTCTTAACGGCATGTTGAAGCAGTTCGGTTGAATCAAAGTCTCCGTACTTGTCCTGTAAATCAGAAACCGTTTTCTCAATTTGTTGCTGGCGTTGAAACCGATCCTGCTGCTCTAAACGAGCTTCAAGTTCAGCGATCTTGCGTGCATTCGGGTCCAAGTCCTCATCCATTTCGTAACTATCGTCAATAGATGAAACGCCACGGTTGCCCGTATCCACATCAAACGTGCGAGCCAAAGCACCGATAGTCGCCTCAGGATCATTCTCCAAAGCGGCAACGATGGATTCAGCTTGCGCTAAACGCCTGCGTTCGTCAGCAAGTTCCTGCGTCTTCCGCGTGTAATCGCCTTGACGTTGGTAACCCGCCTGAAGTTCTTCGAGACTGACCTGCTGCTCCTCACCATCAATCTTGATGGTATAAAGCTCTCCAGGTTCCTCTGAAACTTCCTCTGTTACAGCCGCTTCAGGAGTATCCATCTCACTGGGTTCCACCGCGACTTCTTCTTCGGCCATATGGCCCTCCATTTGAGTCCAAAAGGTTGCTCAACTAGAGGCCCGTAGGGTGTCCCACTTTAAGAAGACGGCAGAGTCATACCCATCTGATTTTGTAGCTGTTCCACCATTTCAGGGGGAACGCCACCCATCGGAGCGTTTGGTTGCCCCGCCGCAGGCATCAAACCTTCAGCCGCTTCGGGTGGCACACCTGCCATGCCCGCATTCTCAGGACTGTCGGGAGCTTGCGGCGGAGCCATAAGAAATTTCTCGGGATCAGGAATACCGAACCCGCTTTGAAGAACATGACGAGCAAGCTGCTGAGGGTCAATAACTTGACCCACCAGCGGAGCAACAGCGTTCAACAAACTGATTGCCTGCTGCTTACGAACAGTGTCGTTCATCGGCTGAGTAGACCCAGCCTCAACAGTGAAGTCGTACTCGCCAGTAATGTCCTCACGAGAATACGGAATCCAAAGATCAGCACCATCAGCTTTAGTCATCCGAGCCATCTGCTCACCAGTCATAAACTGCTGCAACAACTGAACAACTCGACGAGCTACATGACTAATAGCGATCTCAACAATCGCCAGTTTGTCCGCAGCTCGCGCATTTTGCGCATCCGCAATAATGCTCGCTTCAGTTGCTGTGCGTCGAGTCTCAGGAAGACCGCCTTGTGCGTACTCGCTGACACCTGACACCTGATTAATGTCAGACGAAATAATGTTCGAGTACGAATAGATCTCAGGACTAACAGGAACCTGCGGCATAGGTTGAACCACGTCCTGCAACGGCCTGTTCTCATCGACCACAGGAACCATGCGTCCATCATCTTCAGATTCAAGAGCTTCACGTCCCGCACCATCAAACGACCGTTCGAAATACAGGTATTTACGTGCGTAACGTTTCCTGTCGTTCATCAACTGGGTACGAGTCTTATCAAGCTCTAATTGCATCGACTCAATGGACTCCAAATCACCCATCGGCATGAACTGGTCAGGCACGTCATAGTTGCGGAGCATCACGAACGGCACACCAGATGCGTACGGCATTGGCATTGGATCTACCAAATATCCGTCACTGTTCTGCGCAAACACACACAACGTGTTGTTCTTAATGTCGTAGTACTCCCAAACAGTGCAAAGCTCTTCAGTCATCGTGTAGTCGTTAGCTTCTTCTCTCTGAGGAGGAGCATCCGAGTAAACGCTGTTAGTTCCAGAATCAGGAGCAACCGTTTTACGAGTTGAAGGCTTATAACGCTTGTCGTCTTGAACATCAGACAACGGACGAATAATGCGTTGAGCCATCCAGCTAGCGTCATCCATACAGGTAGCTTCAGGGTCAACAAAAATGTCGAACGGAGAAATCCGTTCTACGAACGGCTGGTCCTCGACGACAGCCATGTCAGTCGTAGGAATCATCGCTGCAATATCTTCATCAGATGGCAGATCAGCAGCAAGTTCTGGTGCTTCAGCAGCAAACATGTCTGCTTCCATCATCTGACGTTCAGCCATTTCGAGGCGTTCAGTTTCACTCAACGAAACTTCGACCTCTTTGAACGCCCAACCAACTTTTAACCAGCCATGACCAATAATCAGGAAGTCTTTAACCGCACGCCGAAACGGTGTACGGAAATCATGGTGACGCCACAAATGGTTGGTAACAGCCTCAACGAAAGCGGCACGATCTTCGTTTTCTGGGCTGTTCGCACGAACCAAAACTTTTGGATGATTCACTGAAACTGATGGGGCAACCACATTGATAAGCGAGAACGCCATGTTCACAACAATCAAATCTTGATTGTTCATTGAACCTTTGGGCCAATGCTTCCCTCTGTAAAGATCAATCATTCGACGCCAAGTGTCGTCGTAGCCTTGATCGGAACGCCAGCGACGAGTGCGAGCAAGCCGCTGCTTATATGTTTTCAGCTTGTCGGCCTTACTCACTCTCGCCATCAGAACGTCGCTTTCTCAGGAAGTTTCTCTATGTTTCGACCCTGCGATTTAGCTTCAGCAAAAACCTTTGCCTCGCGTTCACGCTTCGTAAGCCCCCGTTCATCAGGAGGCAAAGTTGAATCGATTCCATTGCCTTGGTTGACGCTGATCGACTTCAGTCGAATACGCCGTTCATATAGTTCTTGGAGTTCAAGAAGAGGAACCTGACCACGCCGTTCAACGACGTACTCGGTGAACTCTTCAAAAGTCGCCCCATCTGGTAGGACGGCCATAACTATGCGTCGGAGCCACCGAGATTCGGTTGCTTGGCGACATGCTCAACTTCACCAGTTGTACCGTGTTGGTTCTTTGGAGTCATCCGTGGCGAGGTTTCCCCATAGCCACCTGTCTGATTCGCATATTTGCCTGCATCCATACGCTGTGTAGGACTTTGTGCTCCGCCTGGGCTCCAAACTGGATTAGCGCTAACGCTGCCACCACGTTCCATAACATTGTTCTTACCTTGGTTAGCACCATCCACCGAGCGCTTTGCTGATGTGTGTGCGACATTTCGTGCCATTAGATCTCCTGAAAACAGAGGTTCAATGAGTGGTTTCAGGGTGTCCCACGCACCGTGTGTTGACCAATAGTGAACCCATCCCCAACTGTCGGTTTCTGCACCATCTCCGCAAACCAATCCAACGTCCAATACTGAGGTTTGTTATCTGGCGCATACTCGGGCGAATAAGCAAACTTGCGCATCTGATTAGCTAAAGCCAAAGCAATAACACGATCATCGAACGGTGAACCGTTCATAGAGCCCCGTTCGTTACGCACAAACGTGCGCAACTCCGCAATCGTGTTCTTATCTCTGATAACTAGCTCGTCGTTGCGCAACGCACTAGAGAGGTCATCGATTAAAAGTGGTTTGGAAGTGCGGGTGGTCTTCCAGCCGTATTCCTGAGACATCCTGTTCGACACAGAGTTCAACGACCTGCGCCGATACAAACGCGGATACCCCAAATGGCGAAGCTCAGTGATCGTTGTCAATCCGTGGTTGTTGGATTCAACGCAGCACAATGCTGAGTTGAACCACAACCCCACCGAATACACCTCTTCAGCAAGCAAATCAGGAGCAATGTGACCATGCCAAATAGCCACTTGTTCCCCAGTATTAACATCCAAAACCTGAATAACCGAATAGTCACCATGCGCAAGCCCCTCCGCAGTATCAACTCCCATCACATATGCATGATCCAGTTCAGGTGCAGTCCATTGCGTATACATCAGGAAGCCTTCTTAAATTCGATGGCGTTGCCTCGACGGTCGAGGTAACCCTCGACTCCTCGACGGCATTCCTGCTCCAGTTCTTCGAGTACATCAAGATCAAAAACAGCTTGCCCAGACTTAATGAACGCTTCTTCTGGAGTTGTCGGATATTCCTGCGCCAACTGCCACGGCTGCATCGACCGTTTCTTCTCTTCGTACCATGCGTCACCACGATCCTGGTCCCCCGCAGACCAAGGAAAAAACATGGGCGAAAACTTGTTCGCACCTGTACTCGCACCAACCCACAGTTCGTGAAAGAAATTTCCCGAACCGCGAGCTGTACTCAACCCAATGATCCGCCCTCCAACGTCAGCGACAGGTTCTATCGACGCCCAAGCCTCTTCAGCGTTGGGCAAAAATGCCCATTCATCCACAACCACAAGCGTGGCTGACTCACCTCGGGCTGGATCGGCGGCGCTAGGCATTGAAGTAATCGTTGAACCATTGTCAAATTGCATCCTTTGTTGATGATCCGCAAGTGATTTCGGGCCTCTTTCCGTCATCCACCGCGGAAGATGCTGGAACCCATATTTCGTCTTCTTCAAAAGCAAGACGGCTTCCCTCTCAGTACGAGAAAGATCAATAATGTTTTGGTCAGGCGTAAAAAACGCCAACCAAAACTGGTGTGCAGCCACCAACGTCGTCCACCCAATCTGACGAGCCTTCAACGTCAACGAATAACGATGCAAACGCCACTCACTCAACGCATGGGACTGCGCTTCCCTTAAATCGAAAAGAATTTTTCCATGAGCAGGATGCTGAATGTGCCAATAATTCCGCAAAAAATATGCTTCATCAGCAACACAGCGACGCCATTCAACTTCCTGCTTCAATTCGGCAAGGCGACTCATGTATAAACATCCTTACTGGCATTACCCGCAAGCATTAACAACCCACGAACTCAACTACTTGCGAGAGGTGGCCCACCAGCACCTCCAATCCACCCTGCCAGGAATACACATGGGAGAAGACGCCGAAAAACGTTTGTCAGAAGTCGCATGGTGTAACGATCCCCGCACCCTCCAAATCGCCACGTCACTGATATATGAAGCCAACAGAAACGCAGGATGGTGGCTCGACATCTCCTACCCCGAACAAGTACAAGTCACCCAATACTTCGAAGGCGGCCACTACGACACACATCGTGACGGACAAGCCGACCACCACGCCAAACGACGATTCGTACAAGACCCAGAATTTCCACTTCCTCTCGATGAAACAGACCAACCAGAAATGGTTGGGCTTGTCAGAAAACTGTCCTTAACGCTGAATCTCTCTCACAATCACGAATACGAAGGCGGAGAACTCCAACTCGAAGTCGAAGACCAATCCCATGTCATAACAGGACTCGCAGGATCAGCAACCGTGTTCCCGTCATGGACGCCGCACTGTGTTTGCCCCGTCACAAAAGGCGAAAGACGCAGCATGGTGCTGTGGGTTTCAGGCCCACCAATCCGTTAGCAACCCATATCTCGACGCAAGCCCTCCCACACAGTCCACTGCGATTCAGTCCAAGTGTGGTCAATGGTGTTATACAACTGCGAACATTGAGGCCCATAGCCAGGAACAAGATCGGTTCGCACCGTAGGTGCAGGCTCCGCATCATCACCAGACCAAAGCATCGTCACACCACTAATCGCAGCAATCAACGCAACCACAGCAGCCGTAACAGCCTTAATAATTTTTTTAACAGCCTCAGACCAAATATCTGCTTTTTCAGCGACATCCTCTATCGACATTTAATCCCCCTACTGACACGAGTCACACACCTCAACATCGTCTAATCCGCACTCAATCGGCTCATCATCCAAAAACGGGTCAGTCAACAACTCAGGTCGCTCCCCCATTTCTTCTAACTGCATCCACATACCGTCATCACGCAAATCCTGTAGCTCTGTCATCGTTTCCTCGGCTTAGAAGAACGCACCTTCTTCGCAGAAGACTTCGCAGCCTTACTTCTCCCCTTAGCCGAATACCCATACTTCTTAGGCAA
>CEPK01021393.1_pt1 | contig 11025 bp, 9 predicted proteins | sample 356231 | NCBI WGS metagenome assembly CEPK01 (sample SAMEA2620259, study PRJEB7988) | marine metagenome | biome: marine biome (ENVO:00000447); feature: deep chlorophyll maximum layer (ENVO:xxxxxxxx); material: "saline water (ENVO:00002010), including plankton (ENVO:xxxxxxxx)" | depth 80 m
AAGCACGAAACAGGATTAATTGGTGGTACATTTGATAGATTCCATGCTGGACACATGTCCTTGATTGCTGCAGGTCTTGAACATTGCAAGAACATCCAAGTCTGGATAACCAATGATGAGTTAGCTAGGTCGAAGGATCGACGTATCCAGGACTGGCATTATAGACAGTCCGATTTGATCGATGCCACATCAGAATACTCCTCTCGGATTACAACTCATCAACTCGATGACAAATTCGGGCCATCCCTGAAATCCACTGAGGCATCAGCAATTATATGCACTGCCGACACAATACAGGGATGCTTGGAAATCAACTCTCTGAGGGAAAAAGATGGATTTCCTCCTCTAGATATTATCTCTGTTGAGAGAGTCACTTCTTGGGATGGGGGGCCAATTTCTAGCTCAAGAATCAGAGATGGCCACATAGACAGGGAGGGGATGCCATGGATTCCCGAACCTTTCAGAACTTCAGACCTAATTATGACTCCCATCGTAGAGTCCCAACTCAAAGAACCATTTGGCGAACTGATAGAGGGGCCCGAGGAGGATATTACCGTGGCTGCTTTGGAAGCCATCTCTAGGATAGTAGAATCTACAAAATTTTCCGGCCCACTAATTGCCGTCGGAGATGTCACCGTGCTAGCCTTTCAGAATTCAGGAAGACCAGCAGACATAGCATTAGTCGACGGACAAACAAAGCGCGAAGAATGGGAGGGATCGAATGACATTGACTTCAGTTTGTATGATAATCTTCTCGAATGTAATAGTCCAGCAGGATATTTATCCAGATCGCTCCTAAAATCATGTGAATCTTCAATCTCATCATGGATGGAAGACGGAGAGAGCAGCATAATCAGAGTAGTCGGTGAAGAGGACCTTTCTCCGCTTCTTCTACATCCGATGGCACCAATTGGCTCTGTAGTTCTTTACGGTCAACCAGGAAGGGGCCTAGTCATTAGGTGGTGTGACGAAGAATCAAAGATTAGATGCAGAAATCTCCTCAGGGGTTTTTCCGTAGACTAGTTTTCAGCATCCCTAATCCAATGAAGGCCCAAACCAACTGAGACTAGCGCAATCATGACTGAGTATACCCCTGGGTCAACCCATGTTGTTTCCCTGAGGCTCCATCCAAAGTAGTAGACAATGCCCAACAGCATCATCCAACTAGCTATTGTTCTAACAATATCTGAGTTAGGAGAAATCAGACTTTTAATTATCCTTTCATTTGGTAGTTCGGAAATCCAGCCACCAAAGCCATCCTCTCTTGAGGAGCCTATCCCCATTACTCCTATGCCAATCAGTGCTGCACTCATTATTGCAAAGATGAGATCATCTGGGAAGTTTAGTCCGATCTCATGAGCAGAGTTTGTAACTGGACCATTAGTAATGAAGTCCATCCAGTTCACCTTTCTACCATCCGAGTATGCTCCAGAAATTATGTTGACAAGAGTGAGAAATGCCATCCATGAACCCAGTAAAAATGAGCCAACAGACATAGTAATACTGGGGCTTTTCAGGACTCCCATCCACTCTTGGTCAGCTTCTGACATCGAGCCGCCGTCCCGGAACCTCTGTTTAACCGTTGTCTGAACTATCTCTATAGATGCCCTTGAAGATTATACTTGCCCATTGCGGCCTCGTTAACCAGAGTTTCACTCTCACTCATCAGGACGATTGCATCTATAGCCTTTGGAATTGCCGAATTAACTTGCTTACTTCGCCCACCCCGGCCTTTGCTGACGTTTCTTGCCATGATAAGTCCCATTGTATCCAATTCATTAAGCAATGAGGAGACCCTTCTGGTCGTCAATGGCTCTGTACCAATCTTCGAGCACGCTTCTGCATAGGTTCTGTATACCTCTCCTGTTGAGATATTTCTCAGGCCGTTCTCTTCGTTTAAGCAGATTGAGAATAATACTAACTTTTGGTGAAGTGGCAGGGTCTTGATAACAGGAGTCACCTGATCATATTCTAGTTGACTTTGGGCCAATCTAACGTGTTTTGTATCTACTCTATTCTGCGACCTCTGTTCCGCTTTCTGTACCGAAATTCTAAGCAAATCCAAAGCTCTTCTTGCATCTCCATGCTCTTGCGCAGCTAATGCTGAGCACAGTTTGATCACTCCATCGTCCAGGACACCTGTTTTGATTCCCATTTCAGCCCTCTCGTTAAGGATATTCTGAATCTCAGTCGCCACATAAGGGTGGAACACTATATCCTCTTGGCTCAGTCTTGAACTGACTCTTGGGTCTAGGTGTTGAGTAAAGTGTAAATCATTGCTGATTCCGATAATTGAACATCTCCCCTTGCTTAGCAAGGTATTGAGGCTAGTTAGCGCGTATAGAAGATCATCCCCCCCCTTGTCTACTAGGTTATCCACCTCATCTAGTACGATGATGTGCACCCCTCCCACGCGACTCATTCTGGAAACTACCGTATCAAGAACTCGATCAGTAGGCCAACCCGTGAATGGAACAGGAGCGTCACCTCTTTGAGCCAACTGGGTAGCTATAGTCTGTACTACTCTGTATTTGGTATCTACATTCCTGCAATTAATCTCGTAGGTGTGTACGGATTGCCCCATTTCAAAGCCTTTCTCCCTTAGTTGACTCAGGACGTATCTGGTTACCACGGTTTTTCCTGAACCAGGTACCCCGTATAGGAGCATATTCGACGGTATGTGACCATTCAGAGCATCCACAAGATTCCTCACTAAGGAATCCAGTTCATGCTCTCTGTGAGGAAGTCTTGCTGGTTCGAAGGCATGATCAAAGGCCTTCCTATCTGTAAAAAGACTATCTTGTCCCAGAATTTCTTCGAAAATATTTCCCTTCATTTTCTTTCACGCCAAAAAACACTTCAACAAAAGCCATTACTTCCTCCCATAGGGAACATAGCTTATCGTGAGGTTTTCTCAGCGACTGTGTTTGTGGTAATAAGAGTGACTCGATTTTCTAGTTTTAAGTCCGATTTTGTTAACACTCCAATGTAGAAGTATATTCTCTGCCCAAACCATTCCAAAGTTCTTTGAAAATTATTTCAGTATAACGATTCTAAGAAATTTTTTCTGATGTATTTTCTACACCAATATAGACTTTTACTAGATCAAAATTCATAATTTAGCACACGATTCTGAACCTTCCCAAAATTTGCTGAGTTTGAATCAATACATAGGCTACAGATGAAAAAATATTTTTCTAAATTCTAGTCGAATATATATATTTGTTATTTTTACATCCTAATTATTTACAGTAAAATTCCCATCTTCGTGCACGTCGATACTGGCTCCATCATTTAGTTGGACTATGCCTTCTGGTAACTCTGGAATATCGAAACCAAACTCACTTTCCGGAGACTTGGCATAGTTGTGCGTCACTAACACCCTCGTATCGGGAAATCTATTCCAGAAAGCGATTACGTCCGACGGCCTATGATGGTGTGGAAACTCTCCAATATCAGGCATCCCCATCTCCAGTAAAACCACATCAGCACCTTTGGCTCTACTATCGATCTCTGAACAGGGCCCCGAATCTCCACAATGGAGCAACCTAAACCCACTCTGGTGTACTAACTCATATCCATGTGGATCAGTTTCAGGTGTGTGTCGTACGGGAAACCTCTCGTAAGACCATTCTGTACCTTCCAGTATTCCTGACTCTTCGTCATTCCAAAAAATTCTAGATTCTAGAAAATCCTCCAGACTTCCTGGAAATCCCAACTTGCTGAGACTCGTGAGGTATTCCCTGCCACCAGGTCTGTGATGTAATGCCAGGATTTTATCTGCCGATGTGTCTGTGATATATTTCCTATCCAAAATTAAGAATGGGAATCCAAATGCATGATCACCATGCCAGTGAGTGAAGAGTATATGTTCTACCTGACCTGTGGAAATATTCGATCTTCTCATTTGAGCTAGAAGTGTCGGAGGGGCATCAATGAGTATCTTCTCATCCAAAATCGCCAATGCATGCATCCTTCCACTAGGGCAGAAAGCATTCCCAGTGCCTAGGAAATCTACTCGTGCCACACATCCCGACACGGGCACTATGACTTGACCCCATCGTTTCTAATTAAACCGTCATTTGCTTACACATTCGTTCATATATCTCACTTTACTCGGGGTAAATGAAGACATTATGGCGGGAAAATCATCTAAATCAGAGTGGTCAGCAAAGAAACCCTATTTCACAAAAATTACTGACAATTTCGTTTTGAATGGAGAATCTTCAAGAAAAGAGACAAGACATATTGTATTTGATTTGGGAGATTCCGGTTTGGAGTATAAGGCAGGTGACGCCCTTGGCGTAGTTCCAAGATGCCCTCCCGAGGAAGTGGAAGAAATCCTGAGAATTTGTGGATTCTCTGGTGAGGAAATAGTGGAAACCAACCTCGGAGATTGTCCTCTAAGAGACGCTTTGACAGATAGGTATGAGATTCACAGAGTCTCAAAGAAGTGGATTAAGGGACTAGCGGAAAGGTCAGGAGGAGATGCCCCCAAGTCGGAAATAAGAATCGTCTCTAGAAAGAGATCCTCATCAGTCGATGGATCGCTAATAGTTGACTGGTCATCAAGCGGTGAGGGAGACGTTCCCGAGGGCTATGTTGAGATGGGGGAAATTGGCGATAACTCAGCAATACTTCTCCACGAACTTATCTCCGATAACGATGCGATGGAGGACTACATTTGGTCACGAGATTATGTCGATGCATTGGGAGATTTCGCTAGTTTCGGCTTCACACCACAGCAACTATTGGAAGGAATGGACCGTTTGAAGCCTAGACTGTATTCGATAGCCAGCAGTCCCGACTTCGAGGAAGGAACAGTCCATCTGACCGTAGCCATAGTGAGATACTCTCACCATGAAAGGGATCGGACAGGTCTTTGTACGGGGTTCATGGCAGACAGATGTGAGACCAATACTACGGAAGTAGGAGTTTACATGTCTCCTACAAGATCTTTCGTTCTCCCTGAGGATGGTACAAAGGACATCATAATGGTAGGCCCCGGGACTGGGATAGCTCCCTTCCGTGCGTTCCTGCAACAGAGAGAAATAAACGGGGACTCGGGTAGAAATTGGCTTTTCTTCGGCGATTGGACCGAGGAGGGGGAGTATCTCTACAGAGATGAGATGAACGATTGGAAAGATCGAGGAATAATCTCGAAACATGATTTAGCATGGTCTAGACAAGGATCTGAGAAAGTATATGTCCAACACTTGATGGAGAAAAATGGTGAAGAAATTTGGAACTGGATACATGGAGGTGCATACTTCTATGTCTGTGGCGATAAACAGTATATGGCCAAAGACGTACACTCGACATTGATAGGAATATGCTCGGAGTTTGGCGGAATGAGTCCTGAAGATGCAAAGGATTTCGTAGAGACAGGACTAATGAAAACGGAGAAAAGGTATCTCAGAGACGTATATTGATAGCCGATTCACTCAAACGAGGACACACCTAGCAGTGAGTTGTGTTCCGGCGTGTGTTAGTCGCCAATCGAGGGGAGATAGCCCTCCGAGTTGTCCGTTCTTTGAGAGAATTGGGGATTGAATCAGTAGTTATCCATGGAAGAGAAGATCGGATGTCTCTCCCCGTTAGACTTGCCGATGAAGGTTTTTACATTCCAAGGGAAGACCCACTTGCTTCATATCTGGACATTGAGGCTATCGTTTCTGCAGCAAAAGAAGTTGGTGCCGATGCAGTACATCCTGGGTACGGCTTTCTTTCGGAAAATGCTACATTTGCTCAGCTTCTATCAGAAGAAGGAATTACATTCATCGGTCCTTCGCCAGAGTCACTTAGACTGCTGGGAGACAAAATTACTGCTAGAGAAGCCATGTCAAAGGCAGGTATACCTGTAGCAAAGGGAACGGAAGAACCCATAACGGATAATGAAGAAGCTTTGGAAATAGCATCAGAGATCGGATTTCCTATAATGATCAAAGCCGCCTCTGGTGGAGGTGGAATTGGGATGCAGATAGTTCGTGAAGAATCTGAATTCAAATCCGCCCTGAGATTATGTCAAGGTAGGGCCATGTCGGCTTTCGGAGATAGCAGAGTTTTCATTGAGGAGTATGTAGATTCAGCAGAGCATATTGAATTCCAGGTTTTAGCAGATGGAAAACGTGCTATTCACTTCGGCGAACGCTTCTGCTCTATCCAAAGGCGACATCAGAAGATAATCGAGGAGGGGCCTTGGATTAGTGAGGAAGAAAGAAAGGATATCGGATCTAAAGTAGTGGCCGGAGCAGAAGCCATAGGGTACCGCGGACTAGCAACCTTTGAGTTTCTCAGGAATTCAAATGGCCAATTCTACTTCATGGAGGTGAATCCCAGAGTACAAGTTGAGCATACGGTTACTGAAATGTTGACCGGAGTCGACTTGGTATCGCTGGGAATAATTGTTTCTTCGGGGGCAGATCTGCCTCTGGAACAGAACGATGTTCAAATCCACGGCCATGCAATTCAGGCACGTATCAATGCCGAGAACCCATTCACTTTGGAACCATCACCTGGGAAGATTTGGGAATGCCATTGGCCAGGAGGCCCAGGAATTAGAGTAGATACGCATGGTTTTTCTGGATATGAGATGCCGGAAGCATTCGATTCGCTGCTAGCAAAGATAATTTCTTGGGCCCCAGATAGGGAAAGGGCAATTGCAAGGTTGGACTCCGCACTTGAAGAGACCATTCTATTGGGTGTCGACTCACTGATTCCCCTACATAGAGCAATTTTAATCGATGAAGACTTCATGGAAAGGAAGATTACAACAGACTATCTGGAAACTCATACAGATTTACTGATTGGTGGTGGTTAGTTGGACTTGGTCATAGTCGGAAGTATGGGTTATGATGACATAGAAACTCCTGTTGCCACGGGGTCAGATATACTGGGAGGTTCCGCAGTTCATGCCGGGGTTTCAGCTTCCTTTCACCTTCCAAAGACTCCAGAAGGAATTTGTAGAGTTGGAATGGTTGCCCCAGTTGGAATGGATTTCTCAGATTCCCATCAAAGAAAACTAGAGGAATTGGGAATTGACTTCTCAGGAGTAGCCAAATTACCAGGGAAGACATTCCGATGGTCAGGAAGATACTCGGGTTCAATGGACAATGTTGAGACAATTTCCACCGAGGTAAATGTTCTAGGAGACTTTTCTCCAGAAATTCCAGAACAATGGAGATCTCCTAGGGTTTTATTCTGTGCCAATACCCATCCTTCCTCCCAGGTATCCGTTCTGGATCAATGTCCCGAATCTGAGATTATGGCAATTGATACCTTCATGCTATGGATTGAGACAGAGTTTTCAGAACTTTCAACGGCTTTAAGGAAGTCAGACTTGGCCATTCTAAACGAAGAAGAAGTATGTGCAATATCCGGTGAAGAATACTTCATGAATGCGATAGGCCCGATTTTGTCTGGAGCCTGCCTCCATGGAGGTGAATCTGCAGGAAGAGGGCCTAGAGGCCTAATAATCAAAAGAGGCTCTTCGGGGGTTTTCGCCCATCTCCCTTGTGGGATTATATCTCTACCATCATATCCACTTAGCGAACTGGTAGATCCTACTGGATGCGGAGATTCCTTTGCTGGAGCGCTGTTGGCCCATATTTCTGGAAGGAAGGGTGTCATGAACGACCTAGAATCAATGAGGGCAGCAATGATCCATGCGACTGTTACTTCTTCATTCACTATCCAGGGACTAGGTACTGACAATCTCCAAGGATTGGAGAGGGGCCTTTACCATGCCAGAATGGATAGATATCGAAGGATTGTCGGACTCAGTTAACCCAATCTTCTGAGTCCGGGCAGAGGATTTGGATCGTCCCTTGATGAAGTAGGTTTTAGTTGACTGAACTTCAATGAGTCATTCGGACCATCAACAATAAATCTATTCTCGTTCCTTTCGCCAGAAAGATTCCTAACAATAGAATCTAACTTATCCTTGGCAGTAGAAGAACCAATATTTGTATTTCTCAATGTTCGTATACGAGACGTTAACTCAGATTGATGATCTTGATCACTCCTCAATCTCACATGCTGCGAAGTCTGGAATCTTTCAGTCTCAATCTCGGAACTAGTCCTATTACTAGACTCTCTTCCATCTAGAGAACTACTTGGACTCAAGAGTCTTGCAAGCCATCCTCCGGATGCGCCTCTTCTACGGATGGATTTTGCTGCCCCAGTTCCAGACATTGTAGACGCTAGTTTGTTCAGTGCTGGATAATCTTCTAAGTTTGTAGCCTGAATTCCCAACTCACTGTATCTTTGATTCCTCAATTCTTGTCTTGCCCTTGCTTGCCGAACAACACCTGCTCTACATTCTTCTCTGACTGCTTCATCAGTAGGCGGAGGAAGCAATCCTCCGGAGTAAGGCTCTGATGGAGCCCCAAACTCTTCGTGGGCCCGCTTAATCATTTGAGCGCTTGATTGCGGTTTATCGACTTCCTCAACAGCGACTACGTCTCTGTCAAAGTCGAATAACCCCATCTCGTTTCCTACAGTTTCGGTACTTGCTTCACTGTCGAAAAGACCGCCCGGGGCAAACATGTCTAGGTCCTTGGCTGCATCTGAGAATGCCGTGTTTATCCTGTTATCAGAGATCTTGGCCTCCTCCTTCTCCTGATACCAATTAGGAGCCTCTGTCACGCCCCAGGCTCTCTCGTAAGCATTCTGCTTAGTAGAAGAACCAGGCCCATGGGTATCAATCGCTTCTCTAATTTCATACTCTCCGACTTCTCCGGGTTCCGAAAAACCTCCAATTGAGGGAAAACCAAGAGAATCAGACTTCTCATCCATAACAAATCCAGTTTCCGGTTGCAAATCTTCCTTCCTTTCCTGAGCAAGGCTCATCTGAGGGAAGTATTCAGGGAGAGAAACTCGGGATTGTTGGCCCAATTGACCACTTGCATCACTTATTGAAGGGAAAACTGGGACCTCAGACTCAAGATTCTCTAGACCTAACAAAGCCTCCTCTATGGGGCTTCCATGTCGAACTCTATCTACGATTAGGCAAAGTTTCAGGAGGTTTGACTCACTTCCTGAAATTAAGTGCCTATCTCCCGAGCCAGTTTCTATTGCCAGAATCGAGTAACGAGAAACTAGATTTGCAAGAATAATTGATGCTCCAGTTCCAACCGCCAACCAACTAATCGGTGCAACAATTGTTGTGATGCCTAGATAAATCGCAATCAATCCCAGAAGTATCGATCCAGAGGGTAGCATAGGTATCTTCAGATGCCTCATTCTATCTATTGCACTCAAGTCGAGTCTTACTCCCTTTCCATCGAATCTTTCTATGGTTAGCTGTCGCTCGGTAATCAATGCGCAGAATTTCCCTCTCGCTCCGACTAAGTAGAGGCCACCGACTAACTCGGAACGCCTCTTCTCAGTCGGGCCCATAGGCCCGGCTAATCCCATCCGAGCCGTGAGCATCCAATCTATGGTATAAGCACATGGTAAGTTGTGAACTAAATTCGTATTAGTTCTGAACCCTTATCATAACGCGGAATTTGCATTAACGCATAGCATCTCTTGCTTCAGATGCTAACTCCCACATCTTTCTTTCATCATCTGTTTGAGGTTCGAATTGTGGAATCTCTACAGGTTTCATTGACTCATCAATTGCCACCATAAAGAAGAAACCAGAGCAAATCTCTTCGCCAACCCAGTCAGATCGTGAAAGTCTACATGAGGTAACATGGGCCCCAACGGTCCTCGGCGAGGTCCAAACAACTCTCGCTGTTGTTCTAATTATATCTCCTTGGAATGCAGGTCTCTTGAATTTTAGAGCATCGACAGAGACAGTCACGAACACCTTGTGTGCAAACTTCGAGGCTACCATTCCCGCAGCAGTATCCATGATAGACATTAGTCTTCCCCCAAACAGCGTATTCAAGGCATTTGTGTGGCCTGGAAAAACCTCATCAAGAACCACAACCGGCTCATTCGAGAATGGTGAATCACCCTCCATCAGATATCCACACAACACCATCTGCCTTGAATGCTCCAGTGTTTAGGGCGTTCAAATACGAGTTTACCGCTTAATTCAATCGATAGGCGTTATTCGGTAGAGCATGGAAGTACCAGAACTTAGGTGGGAAACTTCAGTTTTTCAAGACCCTGATGGGGGTTCTGCGATTCTATGGCCATACTTGCCCTGCGTTAGGATGCCCATGAAGATGCGACCTAGGGAGTGGGATGCATTGGCCCTACTTTCGTCTTCAGATGAGCTCATTTCTCTTAGAGAGGAGGAGGAACAGGACAAGGAGAGCCCGGGAGTTCATTTGGAATCTGCGACTGCATCCGGCACTACATTAGGGATGCTAGTCCACGACCTTTCCGAACTCCAATTAGAGGGGCCTGCTATACCTGATCCCGAGAGGATCAGACTCCTTAGGCATGCAGAGAATTCTAGAGGGGGGATGCCAATCTTTTCCATTGAACCCGGTATTGATGATCAAAAATGGGCAGATTGGCAATCTAGGTGGGCCGATGAGCAAGTAAGATTCAGAAATCTCATTGCTACATTTGGCAGGAATAGGAGATGGGCCAAGACACGAATAAAGGCAGTCTCCAGAATCCAGAAACCTCCATTTGATATTCCAAATGATTTGGTAGCCGCGGCAGCAGTATGTGCTGCGTGGTGGGCAGAGGAATTCATATCCCTGACTCCTGAACTCTCCAGAGAAAGGGATGAAAGATACGCATCAAGAATAAGGGGGGCAATCTCAAATTTGAGAGAAACTGCAGATGGTGATTGGGGAGTCGGCGGCCCATCTCTGCTTATACCTGTTCAACAGTGCTATTTGCCCAGTCTAGAGGATAGCCTAATTGCCTGCGGGTCCGTGGAGATGTTGGAGAGAGAGTAATGAGTGACCTAAAAGTGAATATCGAGACTCAGACTTTCCGGGCCATTCCTTCTGAGCGAGTAGAAATAGATGAAGCAGTGAAGTTTGCGAATGCTAGGAGCAATGGGGAGTTCGCAGTGATCGAGCACCAAGACCCGCATGCACTAATTGTCATCGA